>Ga0209367_1006592_pt1 | contig 16048 bp, 5 predicted proteins | sample WorMetLIZISLAND2_FD_187412 | JGI IMG/M metagenome (GOLD analysis project Ga0209367, IMG submission 187412) | Marine gutless worms symbiont microbial communities from Max Planck institute for Marine Microbiology, Germany - Olavius geniculatus... ... | reverse complement strand
GCAGCACGCGTCGTTCTCCGTGCGCCTAAACGAACTTCTGCACAGCTGCTTCTGAAACAGCTGCACTGGCTTCCCGTTCGCCAACGAATCGACTACAAATTGGCAGTTCTGACATACAAAATCCGCTGTACGTCCACCCCGTCATACCTCAGTCGCCACATCAGACTTCGGGGATCTGCTCGTCATCTCCGCTCGTCCGCCTTACCGCTACTATACAAGCCGACCACAAGAACTCGCTTTGCTGATCGGGCTTTCCGTTGCACAGCACCCACCGTTTGAAACTCTCTAGCCATTGATGTTACAAGTAGCTGTTCACTGACTGTTTAAATCAAGGTTGAAGACACACATTTTCCGTCAGACATTTAACCTCAGCGACTAGTTCTGTCCGCCAGCGCCACTGAAGTCTTTTTTAGCACATACTTGCGCTTTACAAGTCAGATTATTATTATTATTATTACATCTACAAGTATCTATTAATCAGGCAATCTCCCTGGTATTAATATAACAGCAAAGGTACCCAGAGTGGTGAGCAAGTCTTACCGCGCAATGCAGTAACGCTAATCATGAAACGTGTTGCAAGTTTAATTTATTTTAGTGTTCGTGTGCCAAAAATTTTTAACGTCGGTTAACATATCGCAGAATGAACAAAGGCAAATTTTTCTTCTTAGACATTTTGTTCTTTGCAGAGGGATTTTCCACCTGACGTTTATGTCGCCTAACGGCATTGACACGTAGCTTGCTGTTGAAAATTAATCTTATTCAGCGTCTTGTGACGGCAGTTTCGTATTGTAATCAACAACGGCAACCGTGACAGAAAAATAACAAACACGTAGATGAAAGGCTGATTCAATTATCTCTCATGGCGGCCGGGACAAGAAGCTGAAAGGCCGCCACACATCAAAATGAAGAAAAGCACAATGCAACAGTCTTTACATTACAGTTATGCGACCTCGAGCTTTCACGATGAACGTTTGAAGGTCGCTCGTTACCAGTGGTTAAAATAATTTTGGACATTAATTTTTTGTAAAGCGACAAAAACAAACGACGAAGTCGGGAAAAAACGCCAGTGAACAACTAGTCATTTAGTCGACATTCTTTTAGCAAATTGAGTCACGTAGTAAGAATGCTAAAAGAAAGACAAGCAAAGAAAATTTTAGCTATTGTTATTTTCAGGTGATGTATATGCATAGGTTATTAGCTAGCTGAGGCTACCGTGCGCTTTTTTGCCAACCGTGTAACTGCGATCTTTTATGTATTGCATTTTGATGAATAAATCATGGTAATGATGAAAAATACAAAATGGAGTGACGAAGCTAGACTCCCAAGTCGTGAAATCAGCTTTGAATTATAGGTCTATAACAGTATTCGACAGTGTAGGCTAAATATACAACAAAATACTAGGCCTACAGTATTGCAAATTGGTGTAGTCTATTAGCTGAGGGGGTTGAACTTTTCGACGGTCGGAGCCCAACCGATGTGATGTAAATCGTATGTATATAGTATGTAGCTGATGACTTCCCAGAACATAAGTTGACAGTGTGTTAGGGGCGTTAGAAACAGTTGGGGGTTCAACCCCCAACCCTACCCCAGCCAATTCAAACACTGTTGCAAGTTGACCAACTGCTACCTGAGTATAGGCTAACAGTAAACGAAATATTTGCCAAAATAAGGTGAAAACTAAAAGTGGCAGCATTTTATAGCTCGTCTTGCAACTGCTTCTTCTGCAGCTCGCTTCAGCGGCAGATTACGCAGTGCAAAGTAACGATGCTTACTCACCACGTAGCGACAGCTGCTCCGAGTAGTGCATAGCTAGTGGGCGTAAGGCGACGTGTGGCTAAGTAGGCATACGACGACGACTCCATTAACAACTTCACTTCCCTATACATCTAGCCATGTTCGTAGTTAGCATTCGTTTAGCATTCGTTCACCGAACTATGCATAAACATTCGCTCAGTCACCCATTTCAATAAGCGAATAATATTTATCAATAATCAATTTTTTAAATATGACAGCGGCTGAACTTAGCAACCTTTTGCCAAAATGTTTCATATTGTTAAGACTTAATAGAAATAAACGCGTACAATATTGTATAGATAATTCGCGCCTTTCATTCACATCTTTTGCTGTCGTCGCACCTGTGTCCTGTTATAGGTACAATTAAAATTTATAAAATACTGTTTCTTATAGCAGCAATCTGCTTTACTGTGACGACGTCTGGTTTGGTTCTAATTTTTACCGGCGTTCTTCTTGAAAATGTACGAGTAACCAAGTGATGACACTGCTGTAACTTTACGTAATAGCAAAGTTCGCGAATTGTTTAAACATTTAAAAAAATTCGAATTCTTACGTAGGCGTACGATTAGTGAAAGCATTCAAATGTTCAAATTTTTGATTTTAGGATGCCGGCGGATTTAGGCTAATGCAACGCGCATATTTTTGGCGTCCTGCTCTAAGTGGTGTCCGCATTAATTACTGCCACAGCGATTGGGACACCACCTTCGTCTGTATAGGAAGGAATAAATCCATCGGTACCGGTAATATCGGAAATGTTATAAGAACAGCACGCCGTACATAGGCGGCCACTGACGTGATAGCTTTACGAGACTACAGAAATTAATTATTAAACAACTGCATCAAATATAACTTGTTTAAAAAACTGTAGTTGACTTCACGTTTCAATTGCGTGTTTTATTTCCATAACTCGATAATTAAGTTACGCTCGAGTGAGGTTTGAAAATTAACAGTAACAGTAACAGTAAGAAGCGTTTATCAGTATCGCAGCCAAATGGCTGGATTACGCACAGAACAATAAAATATCGCAGGCACGATAAAACATAAATGTCCAACACGATCTACATATTAAAAATACGAAAAATACACGAATATAAAATACTATATGCCGACTGAAAATTTGTAATAGAATACGAAATAAAAGAGTTTAAAAATTGCTTTGTCTTTGCTATGCACTGTAAAATCAGATGTAAACGTTTTTACTTATGTCATTTTTTAACAAAACGTGTATTGTAACGTATTCTATTTTGGTAACGTATTTTACTTTTATTACAAATGTCTAGAGGCCTGCAGATGTGTAATTAATTTTAACGAAAAACATTTTCAGTGTTTTTGCAGCAGATATCTTTGTTTTTTTCAGTACACATGTAGTTGATTAGGTAAACCATGTTAGCGCGATAACCAACAAGACGTACGGTAGGCCTATTTTACACAGTGCATTCAAATACATGCAGTAGAACTACACTAAACCATACTGTACATATATAATTACGACCGTTTTTACTCAAAGTTTTTAACGTGTTTTATTTTTCCACTTTATTTTTATACGGTCACGAAGTCCTTGTCCTTGCACAAAATTCGTACAAAACTTTTAATCAATAATATACAGATTTTCTGGCTAGTAATGTCGTACGAAACTTATACTGCGCAGTGCACTTGTAACGGTCAGTCATTGCCGACAGCCAGTGGCGAAACATACATATACCCCGTTTACGCGATCAAGGAAACATCTAGCAAATGCATTCAAAATACACGTGCACGACGTGTGCTTTAATTCCTCAATGTTTGCTCGATGTCTGCTCGACGTTTGCTCGACGTTTGCTTGATGATCGCTTGATTGTGTAAACAGGGTATTACGCATACGGAGCGGTTTCTAGTGAGGTAAGTAAGTAAGTAAGTAAGTAGTCTGCATTTGTAACGCGCCATATGTCAAAACAGAAGTTCGAATCGTAGGCGCGGTCATGTTGAACAATGTGCATGTGTTGTACATGATCATTTATCACTGCAATGTATGAAGCATTTACTGCGTCAACTGTCCAAAAGACGTGATTTCTGAGACAAGAAAAGAGCTGCCATTGTGTCTCCCATATATTGCGTAGATTGGCTCACAAAGTCTATTGACCGCAGGTATTGATTCTGCTGTTAGCACTATAGTGTCATTCATCTTCTGATCTCAGTTGCATGTATGTTTAAACACCGCAAAGCGACGTAGTCGGATGACGTTGCAGCTGACCAAATAACGATACTGTTTCGAATTCTCGACGGATGCAGAAGTGAACATAGCGAGGCTCGTTAACGGCTTGGACGAACAACATACACGAGCGTTTTACGTGATGAACTGCAGGGGAGTCATCCACAGTACTGACCGAAAAAAAACTGTCTCGAAGTTTGTCAAACAATTTAATCTTAGTATTTAAAGAAAATTATTCCGTAGTTTTAACGAAGTTGAAACACCTTTAAAAATAAAAAATAAGCTTTGCGGGTGTTCCGGACGCAAAGCTTAAGAAACTTTAGCATGTATTTTAATGCGATGGTCTAAAAACCGTAAAAGTCTAGATTACTGGATTTCCCGGCACCTCCACCGCTCCGATTGTTGTCATACACACTGTATCCTATTTCGTCACTTTTCAGACATCGAAGCTCTTCCCTGCTGGTTCACGTTGTAGCGGCGAAGTATACCTGAGATAACGAGCAGCAGAGACGGCGTACAGCGAGCAGCCGGGCTGTCAGCAGCTGCAGCAGCAGCAGGTGAAAATATTCAATCCGCATCACAGCATCAGTCGCCAGTACGTCTACAACGACGACAACGACGGACGACGGATATGATGCAGAGGACCAGGCGAAGTTGCAGCACGCGACGACCAACTTCCGGTCGGCGAAGAACGCCCTCTACCGGAAGTACAGGCGTACCTGCCAAGATAAAAACACAGGTAGGCGGTAAGGCGATAAACACTTACATAAACTGTAACTTAACTAAATCAAGCAGGGAGTGTTATGCAAATATGAAGAATCAAGTACCGATTTTTATACCAAAATTATTAATTTACAGTCTGCAATAATTCATTGACACAAAAATCGACTAAATTACTTGTCACACAATTTCAACACAATATTTAAAATACTTCAAATTAAGTTGGATTTTTTTTGGCTAAAACAAAGCAATAGAATCAGATTTTTTAGCAGAGATTTTATGAGTTTTAATAAATTTAGTTTTTTTGTAATTTGCTATACAATATAAAACATGATAAACACTGTGGCTGAAAAAATAAAACTGAAATTGCGAAAATATAGATAAACGTGGAAAAGTAAAAAAAAATTTCACGGATAATGCAATGCACTTGCCAGCGACATATAATTTTGCGACTCAGACGACTGTCAAAAAGAAGAAGCCCAGCTGTCGCTAGGATAGCTCACTGTACTGGTTGTCAGTGACCTTCAAGGTCGATAATTTCCATTTCATCTAAAAGGGCGTATGTTATTTTATATCAGTGATTAATAGTAATCTTGGCCTTATCTTTTATTGTTTCCGAGATATAGCTAGTTTTCCGCTAAAACGCACATTTTTACTTTCTCTATTTAACCGCGAATTTGAAAATGTTTCCATTGCACTAGATTGCTGAAACTTTGCACGCAGAGAGCCTCAACAACGAGTTAACTAATACTGCAAAAAGTTTGCCTTACGACAAAACACTTAGCCACAATACATCCGTGACTGACAGACGACAGACAGACAGACGACAACCGTACTATAAGCTTGACCGTTACTTAAGTACGGTCGGCTAAAAATTACATACTGTGGGTCAAAAACTCTAAAAGTTAGTAATTATGCAGTACCAGGAGGCCGCTTTGCGTTGCTTGACTAGTTTGTACGGAAGTCAAAAAGTGCAGTTTGCATATTCGACAACTGATCTTTGTCAGTAATGACCGGTTGAACTTTCTTCGTCCGATGCTTTACATACACTGAAACACCACATTACACCGAGTGATGCGCTATCGTTGTAGCAAGCCGACTACTCGTTTACGGCGTTTTTACGCCGAAGACACGCGATAACTGCACAGTGCGCATTAGAGGTTCCTTTTAACGAAATGCGCTATACGAATTCGCGTTTTACTTACTTTTCTACTGAGCTGCGCCCTCCTACTAGCCCACGATAAACAAATCGTGCGAGCTTGCAGGCAGTTTCGACCGGTGCGTTGATGACTGCTGAAGCTGACTTTGAAAAAGCGCCGCTATATAAATACGTTTATTCGTCAAAAAGACAAACGGACATACAGATAGACGTACAGCGTAGCTTATGTATTAAAATCTTCCAACGTCATAAAAACATAATATTTCGAAACAACTTTTCGGTGTCACTAAGACAACACAACAAAGTTAAAACAGAGCAAAAGACAGACAGGAAAAGAAAAGTAAAGACAGTAATAAACTAAATACATTTAAACCACAATTTAAACGCTACTGCACATGGCATAAAACTTTTTTAAAACAATGCTTCTCAATTTACCCTTGCTAAGACGGTAGACTTACTGCTGGGAACGACGTTATAATCGTACTTTCGCGAGAACGCGTCGCAGCAGGACCTTATTTTAGCCCGCTTAGGCCCGATCGACAGAAATGTAAAACCCTCGCATATTTTTCTGACATTAATGTAAAAACTTACACGAATTCAGCGCTACCCGATTTGTGATAGGCCTATACGGCTTTCTAAATTCGTAAGTCGGAGAATATCATGCTGCACAAAGTGAACTTTTTAAATGTTTCAACACACCAGGGGACAGAAAATGTCGCGCCAATGTCCAAAATTTTTTGGCTTGCAAACTTGGGGAACCACTGGACAAACATCCAATTTTTATCAAGCACTAGCACCTGGGGAGATTCAATGCGGGTGGTCTTGAGACTGCGGGTGACGACGGCACGTCTTACCGTTCTCATTGTTACACCTGCTCTGACCCTGCGGCCTGTCAGACTCCAAATGTGTAGTATTGTTTGTGATTATTTGACTCAAAAGTATTTCGTCTGACTCGTTTTCGGTGTTTTTGATATTCGGTTAGACTTTCTGTTTCCGTTTTTACCTTGTTTTCTACGTACGTCATTATCCTGTTTTGTTGCCGCATTTTTCAGTTGCACATTTTGTGATTTTTTAGTTTTCCGTTATTTTCTCGCATTTTAAAGGGTTTTTTACTCATCCCCCGCAATTTATTTTGTAAAAATTAATACAACATTTAATAAAATTGATGTGGTTGAAAATTGCATGATTGGATACACAAAACGCAGCATTATAATGTCAACGCGAAGCATTAAAACGAGAAAAAAAAACATAGATATGCGAAAATGTGCAAAATAAAATCAACTGTAGCCTATACATATAAAATAAATCGAATAATTGAAACTAGAATTACTTAAATTAAAATAATTTATTTATAATTGAAATAATTACTAAATAAAACGACGTGAATATTGATGAGAGAGCATTATTCAAACATGTAACAACCACAAATTGACCGATTAAATTTTGCAATAAACAATTTAAACTAGGCAGAATGTGAGTTATTTTTGTGTAGTCCGTAATTGGTTGGGGGAGTCGCGTAGCGCTAACGCGGTGTGTCGAATCAATCAAGTTACTCTACGCCGGGCCCGGTTAGTACTTGGATGGGTGACTGCCTGTCTGCGTGTGGGTAGTTAAACCATTTCGGTAAGTAACCAGCTAGACAAGTCGACTCAGCTTTCTCCTCTCCGTGGGATGGTAAAATTAGTATCAGCTTTTCGGGCTGAAAAGTAATAAGTGGCAATGGTGATGCTGTTGGTTTAGGCGGATCTGAGGCTTAAGCTGATTGGCTCGGACCAAAAATCGGCGGCCGCCCGGCGCTCGTGCTATATTCGTCAAATGAACCGGGTGAACTCTCGCAGTAGCAGTTCCATAATGACAGCACCAAACATTGTCGTTTATTATTGCAATCGATAGTGTCGGGGATTTTTTTTGAGTAAGTTAGTGAGTGAGTAGTTTCTTAACGGCACATCAGCACAAAATAGGCCATTCAGTGCCATAGGCGGTTAAAATTAGTTAAAAGCAGTTAATATAATGTATTAAAAGCAAAGTTGAAATACTTGTTAAGATCAAGGCTATTGCGCTAATGTAAAAACAACATTATATACGATTGTAAAAGTTGATATCTTTAACACAAGCGATGATGTTGGGAGGTGCAACATTTTCAAAAACGTCCTTGAGTGTGTCCACTTCAAAATATCTCTGACGTGCTGCACACTGTAACGGGTACAGTCTAGCAAAATGTGCTTGACTGTGAGCGGAGAATGGCAAGCTTCACATACTGGTTGATTTTTCTAGTGTATTAAATTGGTGGCGTGGCGTGGCGGTAACGCGTTGTGTCTAATCAACGACGTTGCTTTATGCCGAGCCAGGTTAGTACTTATTTAGATGATTGACTATCTGTGGGCAGGTGAACCATCACGGCATGTAACTAGCCGTCTAGGTTAACTCAGTCCTCCATTCCTCCGAAGTAGGTAAAGCGAGTACCGGCGTATCTGGCTAAGGTTAAGGCTGGGCGCGTTCACCTGTGTCGGATGGCAGATACCACTTTCGATCCCATACGACAGGTGACGCTCCGGAGCTCTGAGATGGGTTTCCTATAAAGAGCTAAAGCATTTCATCATTTTAATCATGTATTACTATTATTCTGTTTCTTGCATGGTGATTGGACGAGCAGACTATACGAACGACGAGTGGCAGTGGACGGCGAACAGGTCGAGGTGCTGGAAGGATGACGTTTGGAGCAGCTGACGGAGCTCTGACGTCAAACAACGATCCAACCGGCACCAACACTCGCCCTTCAACCCTCTACGAGGCACTTCTGCAGCTCAAGGTGCGTTTAGCATTGTTATGCGGTCGCATTACACGTCTTGTACGTACGTCTGTCTGTCTGTCTGTCTCGTACGGGCTGCTAACTCGATAACAGGAAAGCATCGAAAACCTAAATAGGTGTGATCGTCCCTTAAAGTAGGTGTAGCCGGTGCATCAGTCTTTAGTTTTTTTAGTCAGAGATCAAGGCCACCGGACATTAACGAGTAATTTGAGCATAGGTCACGAGACGCGCGACAGCATTGGTGATGCCACTGGTGAATCATTGTACAACGTGAAATACAATAACAATGTGTTTTAAAAAGTTACCCAAATTTGAGGCCTCCTTAAATAGGACAACTTAAACCTAAGAGGTTGAAACTGAGACGGTCAAAATTTACGTCCATGGCAAAAATTTCATGCACAGCTTGTCCTGGTGTATATCTAGTAATTTCGGTGCAATTCACTGATAAAATATGCGTCACAGCCTAAAATCGAAAAAAATTCACTGAGAAGACATATTTATATTTTAGCATTGTTTAAGGTCATCGTTGTTGGTACCCTCAGAAAGCTCGTCAGCAGTGCTGGTTAAGTAGCAAGTCTGTGTCTATCTGCAAACTTTTTATGCTAAATTAGCGGATATTAGCAAATCACACATTTTGAAAATCTTAAGAATATGAAGCATATCTAGACGTCTGACGTAGATCACGTGCCGGCTAACTCAGGCGCGTTGGTCGGCTCCAGCGCCGACTACAAACTAGGTTTAAAAATGCTTTGACTGGCACACTTATCTAAAAATTTTGAATAAGGCTGTTGTTCAACATCACGCCACTGCACACTAACATAATTATTAATGTCAGAAAGCCAACGTGTTAGTGCGCTTTGTGGCAGCCTTGCTGAGTGATAAACTTGCCAGAGTGTTCTGACGTCACGACAGACAGCAATTGCACTTCCACGTCAAATAATTACGAGCTTATAACACACGGAGTAAAATTATGAAAAATGCATAAAGTAAACGTGAGTAACGCTTACGTAAAGGTAAGCGAATGTAGAGTTTGGAAATGTGGAGTTTTAACTGATACCGTATACATAGACAGGCATCCCGCGGGTAATGCTAAACTGGCGTCTGTCTGTGATTGTCTGCTGGTCTTAATGCTTTTTGTTTGTAGTAGGTTATCTAAAGTCTGCGGCATGTTTACCTCCGCCAAGGAGGTAATGTTTTTGCCAGATTTTGTTTGTTTGTCTGTCTGTGTGTTAGCAAGATAACTAAAAAAGTTATGGACGGATTTTTCTGAAATTTTCTGCGAATGTCGGGAATGGCAAAAACTACAAGTGATTCAGTTTTGGGGGTAATCCGGAAATTTAAGCTAATGCTCACGAGACGAGCGTTTATCATGCTTGGCGAAGGTCTGCGCTCTCCGAGTGCTTTTCTAGTTGTGACTATGTTGCACTTTTGCTGAAGTCACAACGGTAACGACAGAAGCAATTAAATAGCAAAATAAAATAAGCATAAAGAAAATTGTCAGAAGGAGGAAAATTTTCTGCTGGCACCATTTTCAAGAATTTATCTTCTTCTTGTTTTTTTTCTTTTTTTCCAGATGTGTTTAGATTCTCTTGCGAGCAATGTCATAGGCCTACTTTCAAAGAATTTCTTATTTTCTTTCTGGATACTGCAACGTTTCGCGTTAAGCAATGTCTACACCGTCTACTACCTTGTGAAATGTAGAATTCGTAGTTTGGCCCTTTACAACAATGAATTCATATTGGATAGCGCATGCGTCGGCATGGAAAATTATCGAGACCACAAAAACATGAAAAAACTGTTATGTCAACTTTATTTTAAGATCGTTCGACGACGAACTGAAATGACGCATTAACAGTAAGTGGGCCGCTCTGAGTAATGTAGTTATTGAACGTGCTGCTGGAGAGTGGCGTCAACTTCTACCGCTTGCGTTCGTGCTGGAGGAAGACATTTTGAGCACATGCTGTAATGGAAATGATGTAATGTAACACGTGTGCCTTTTTGGAAGACAATAATTGCCATTTGTGTTTGTCGCCATTTAGTTAATCATTTCTGAGTCGGCGTGTGCGCTACACAGTATGAATTTATTGCTGTAAACGGCCAAACTATGATTTCTGCATTTTACAAGGTAGTGTAGCAACAGCATTAAAGCGAAGTGCCAAAACTAAATTTTATTGCGTCAAATTTCTTTTTGATGTCACGTGCCAAAAAAGTATTAAAATCGACCAATGTTTCACGAAACTATTCAAAAAATAAAAGTCGCACCTTTTTATTGGACCACGGTGTACTTGTGCAAATGGAAATACCTGTAAAGCAAATGCAACAAAATCGCTTGCAAAATGCGTGGGATTTACTTTAAGCTTTGCTTCGCTGTTATCACACAGGTATAGACGCTGGGCCATGACAGTGATTATCATTTGACAGCCAAACCGCATTAATAACCAGAAGGCGCTCGTCAGAGTGCATATCTCTGCCAACTACGAAACGACGGACACACGAACGGACACACAAAACGACGGACAGATCGACCAATCTCATAATCTCCTCCAATTCACTTCGTTCCATTGGCGGAGATAATGATCGCAGGAGTTTGCATGTTAAAATTATGTACGCTGATGTACACTGATTGTACAGTAATTGTCATGAAAGTAGTTTATATGCATCATTCGTTAGCTGCCCGAGAGCTGCGATTGGTTAGCACTCTGCCTAATGCGCTCGTCGACGAAAGTGACGTTGGTTTAAGCCGCAGCATTAATTGATTCGGCCGATGCAGACGGCTCGGCCAGTACAATTAATTAGACAAACCGATAAGCCTCGAGCGACAGGAAATGATGTCGGCGACCAGCGGTGCGCAGATTGGTTCGTTTATGAATTTAAATCCACAGCAGTTTACGGCGAAGTTGACAACGAAAATTAAACCGTCAAGTTCGTCGCCAAGGTCGCAGACTTGACGTTTTAGAAAAAAATGGAGAAACATCCTCATGCAGTTACTTGCATGCTGCGCAGCAAACGAACCCAACCAAAATATAATTAGTTGATTATGTTACATTATTTGTTCTTCGTGGAATGGCACTTCTCTCGCTACTGCACGCGACCAAACAGAAAACTATCGCCAAAATGTCTGAAGACGATAAACACGAAAACCCAAAAAGTGGTCGCATCAATCGGCAAAGTCTGATAGACGGTCGCTGAAGCCCTACATCAGATATCGCGTGTCTAACACTGGAATTAGTTTTCTCGATGCACCAATGTACCTACTGCTTGCTAGCTTGTGGATCGACATTCGAGAGATTTTCGCACCTCTCTGATAGCGTGAGATGCGGTGTGAAAAGCTGTGTGAGCGTCACCTGTCAATTAAGCCTCGCCAGCTAGTGAGTGCTCTCTCGACTTACACCTGCAAGCTGCTGATGCTGATCATGCAGTGTCTCTCGCATCCATGTCCAGTGCTAATTTATTACCGACAGTTTAGTACGACGCTCATCATTTAAAGACACATAAATTATTGCATTTTGTCCGTTTTGAATGGAAACTACTATAGAGAAGCTATAACTTAAAACAGGTAGCCTATGGTTATACAGCACAGTGATCAGGCAACGCTTTCTGTATCATGAATATTAAACTATATACTGCACATATGTTTCATTAACGGTACACAATAAAACACAGTTTATATTTTTATTGAAACTTTTCCCAACTATTAGTTATAAATGCTTATATAATACACTTTGTGTTAAACCTATTTTTGGTTCTATCTTGACCGTGAACAACCTCTGAACAAACATTTAGACTTTAATGAATTTTAATTGTATTTTTGCTTGAAAGCACAATCCGATACGTAGGCTATTAATGCAGACTCACTCGCGCCTGTGTTGTTGACACATTCACGCAACTAAAAGCAGTTGCTCCACATTTGCAGAAGTTGTAACAAAAGGAAAAGCTGCGTTCGTGTTTCTCAGTTTCTAACACATGCACGTTGTATGTAAAATGTATTTATTTCAAAGTGTTAATGCCATAAACCGCCCTCAAATTTCTTTAACTTAGGGATAATTAATTATGCAACTAATGGATGTAGACCTAATAATTTGCCATTTGCAACTTAGACACCCATCGTCTTTCTGCGTCAGTGAAACATGACATCTCTTGTTAGCGACTCGTATACGACCATTGAAGTTCAGTGATGTATTTCCGTTCAGTGGTGTGTGAAGGTCGTCACCATTGTCTGCTGGTCAGGCGGCACAAATAAGCTCCTGCAGTCTATGCGCCTGACGGGAACCGGAAAGATAGAAGCGCTTACGTTATGTTATGTGGCGCATCTTGTTTGTTAGTTAGCGCAACTCTTTGAAATGTCATCCGGTTAGCCTAGTGGGCGACAGTCTTATAGAAGCAGACTGCAGGCAAGGCGCGGCTTCCTACCATTAGCAGGGAATCACGTGACGTTTCTGTCGTCATCTGTCTTGACAGACGCTGAATCAGTCGCTAAGATGCTGCTGAGTAAGTAATTCGCTTGCGTGCTGCCAGTCTATTAACAACCAATATACGCCGTGTCCTAGAAGAACCTATAAAATTGTCTTCGCGTGTAATTCCGTGATGTACGTCAGCCGATTTTCATAATCAGCTGCTACTGGCTGAATGAGGTAACAGCTGTTTGGTTGTGCACTCCGTCTATGTGTTACACAGAACACATTTTGCCAAAGCTGCTATATCTACGATAGACTTAATGTTCCAACATTTTGTAAGTAAGTTAGGCCTACTGCTCAATTCGTAATCTGTGTGCAGCTTGCTTGTGTAATGTGCACCGGAACCTACGTATTTTTGAGTTATAAATTAGTAGAACAAAAACGTTTCATTATGGACATTTTTCACAGCACAGGACTATAATAAATTAATAATTATGCCAATTGTGTATAAGTTTAATTATTATAATTATTGCCATCGTTGTTGTGTTGTAAGTAATAGCTTTTTTACATGTTTGCCTACCAGGACATAGCACATCCGTCTGACGGGGTTTTTTAATGCTGACCTTCGTGATGGTGAATGTTTGCGTTTTAGTCTCCTGAAGCAATGACACGGTATGCTGATTTTACGAGCCTGCAGGTGTTATGGTTGTATAGTTCGTCGCATTTTAAGCAATCTGTTTTGCGTTGTTTCTTTTAACTGTAGTGGGTCAATTTCCCAAGCGTTGCGGGTTGCTTTACCACTTTACCCCATCACGTGCGTTCACGTACGCACCTTACCCGCGGTGAAGACGAAAACGACAAAACCGAATTATAAATTTTACACCAAAATTCGCACAGAACAAGTTTATTTGTGAGCCGTGTTACAACTTACAAGGACGCCTAATTGCCGCTTTTTATATCAACACACTCGTTTCATTGCTTCTGCGGGATCAGTCAGTAATTAATCTAACAGTAAACACTGCAGATCGCGCACGATATATTACATAAAATTATCGGTTGCATAACGAAACTGCGCAATATCGTTTTACGTCTGCTTATTTTAGTTTTACGAAACACGTAATGAAGTGTTTGTTTTGTGTTTTTTAGGCGCAAGAAGATGAGAAACAGCAGAACAGCCGGAGAGAGTTCTGCAGCGTACGGATGGACCACAAACCTGCGACGACCACCGAGGACCATCGTCAGACAATCAACAGCCACCAGTCTGGGCTGAGAGTCTCAGTAGACTCCGAGGACGTTAAACACAAAGCAATGACGTCAGGAACCTACCAACCACCGAGGACCATCGTCAAGTACTGGAACCTCGACATCATGTCGCTTTCACCACGATGACGGCTGCGCGACATTCGAGAGAAATCCGCGTCCCTCGCGAAACCTTTTACGAGTTTGTCGACAAAAGCATCGACCGGCTCGCCGAAACCAGTAAGAACGAACGCGGCTGAGATGTAGGTTTTTTACCAGTCTGTGATTGCAGTTTTATTACGACAAGATGCAATATTGAATAATAGTGTGTTTACACGATCCAGCAAACGTCCAGCATTAACACGTGTATTTCGAATACATTTGCTGGAAGTTTGCTGGATGTTTGCTGGATCGTGCAAACACCCTATAACGTGCGTTTAGACTTGATCGTGGCCAAACGGCAGATGTCCTTTACAAATACTGTCCACTGTCCACACGACCAAAACTCACATTAGGCCTACCCTTTGCTGGGTATATGACATTACTTTGCCACAGTTCAATAGCTCGATTTGTGCGTAAAGTTGTACGAACTAAAAAGTTTGCATTTGTGTGTAATGTTTACAGGCGATGTCATCATACTATTTCCATCGCAGAGTGCAACAAGAAATTTGAGCTAATGCTCACGAAACGCGCGAAAGCCTACAGCAGTTCTGGTTTAGTAGTTTAGCTGAAAATTGGGGTGTTCACGCTAAGTTAATGTACAAATACCAAATTCTCTATCTGGATCGCATAACGATAGTACCATGGCACCACCTTGTGAATGATATAGACTTGTGTCGCAGCCCAAAATCGCCAACAAATCTATAAAACCCCCTATTTTGGCGTTCAAGGTTATTCAAGGTCAGCGCCAATCGAGAGCCAGTGTATGACTTTTTATTAGTGATTAGTAGTAACCTAGGCCCTATCTCGACCGTTACTGAGATACAGCGACTTATTGGCCAAAAAAACTCAAATTTTTCCTACCCCCTCTCATTTAGCGCGCCCTCGTTCGGGGTGACCCCTTTCGAATTTATGGAAAAGCTTTACGCGCGCAAAAATTGCATGCTAATGCTCTTTTTTTACCACAAAACATTGAAAACATGGCATTAAGTAGGCTTAAAAATAACTGATTACAAGTGCGAGAACATGTAAAAATGTTTGACATACGTATACAGGGTGCGGCAAAAAAGTGGACCCTTAATTTTTTACCGTTTTCTCAGCACCGTTTGGGATTTTAACATGAAATTTTACAGCTTTATTTACTGAAACCTTCTACATCTGACTGCCTAGTAAAATTTGATTCTGTTGAAAAACGACGAAGTTATAGACTTTTTAACATAACCGCCTACTGACTTTTCAGCATTCAAAAATGTTCATGCTAAAAATGCTATTTAATTTTCAAAAACTAATTACACGTTACTGCCGATGACGTCACAGTGACGTTTTGATAAACAGCAATTTATATTGTTTATAAATTATCACTAAATTGTCGTTCCTTTAAAGCAGTCCCCAGCTGCCCACCGGATTCATCTTCCAGCAAAACGGCGCGTCAGCACACAGAACTGGCTGCGGGCCAGCTTAGTCCACTTGCTTAGCTGCCAAAAAACACAAAATTGTGCATTTTGTGGATAAAAGCATGAAATTTTCAGAATAAGCTCACAATGATATGTAGATTTATTCTGGATATGGTGCCAAACTTAAAAGTT
>Ga0209367_1006590_pt1 | contig 16049 bp, 5 predicted proteins | sample WorMetLIZISLAND2_FD_187412 | JGI IMG/M metagenome (GOLD analysis project Ga0209367, IMG submission 187412) | Marine gutless worms symbiont microbial communities from Max Planck institute for Marine Microbiology, Germany - Olavius geniculatus... ... | reverse complement strand
CTGTCAGTACTGCTGCGTCCTTGTATTTTGTTTTTTCTTCTAGACTTATTTATCGTACACAAAAATAACTTTTGCAACGAAAACATGTTTTGAAGAACGTGCATTTGTTTGTAAGTCTATCTTCTTCTGTCTACTAGGGTAATTTCATCGTAGCAGCAGAGGTGCGTTAACTTAGGTCTATTTTGTTAGACACTAAACAACGTGTTTGTGATTGGAATAATAATGTCATTGGATGCTGACTTCTGTTTAAATTTACTGACAAATAACAATAAAACGGTTAAATGTCACGCTCAAAATTGTATGTAATTCCGTTGTAAACTATATCATAAGTGAATATTTATGACTTCATAAATTAAAAGTATCATGTGGGCCTACAAGTAAAATGCTTATCAACAAGAAACGCAGTTGTCGCTAGGATAGCCGACCGTGTGGGTTGTTAGTGACTTTTAAGGTCATCCAGCCAGGTCGATAATTTTTATCTTAGTTGAAAGGGCGTACCGGCATGCAACTTCCTATTAGTAATTAATAGCAATTTGGCATGTCTGTTGTCTATAAAGTTTGTTAGATTTTTCCAGAACTTGACCAGAAGTTAGCAAAACTCAAAATCAAATGATTTGCTGTAGTCAACAATAGTATCACTGAAAAAAAGTGCGACACATAGGCGACTTAAAACAAAAACGTCCCTATTATTTAAAGCTTTAAAGCAGTAACGTACATTTGTAGAATGCATGTCAAAATAACGGATCACTTGTGCATTAGGCTACGTTTCTGTTGCCGGTTTGAAAAAGGAATAGGCCCCTATAAGTTCACACAGGCCTAGGCATGAATTTCGTATTTTTTCGTATAAGCTTATTCAATAACTTATTATTGTTATTATACATGAAACCTATGCTACGTCGGCGTGCTCAGAAATGCATTCTACACCAGTGATGAGACCAAGGCACCAACTTTCAAGGCCAAGACAAAGGCCGAGGCACTAAACCTCAAGACCAAGGCCAAAGCCAAGGCACTAACCCGCAAGACCAAAGCCAAGGCCAAGGCATTTAATGCACTGAATACTTTGACTACTGGCAGTAAGCTTGTGTGTGCTTGCGTGTGGTACTGACTGCAGCATGCTTGAATCTGATGGGTGAGCGGTACTGCGAACAGCGTGCCGCGCAAGACGCCTGCCAGTCGAATCCCGACTGGATGGTGCAAAGATGTCGCCTTGCCTGCCGCGCTTGCCGCAGCCTCGGTCAGTAATTTCTTACTTACTTACTTACCAGGTGTTCCAGAAAAAAACGAGACCCCTGTTTTAATTTTGCGATAACTTCCGCAAATGTACACAGATGTTAACGATTTTTTCACCGTTACAGCAAAAATCCTTAACGCATAGCGGTAAAATTACGCTGTACACCTTACCTTTATTATGTAATTATATATTTTAAAAAACTGCAAACAATTTATTTAATGTTGTATAAGCGCTGATGTAAAACGGCAAAAATCCAAAGTATAAGCATGAAGTAATGTATTAGCTTGGAGATTTAATTTGTTCTGAGTAGCCAGATAAAAATGTCTAAGCTAGTACATAATGTTCGTGCTTATACTTTTGATTTTTGCTGTTATACATCATCGCTTATACAGCATTAAATAAATTGTTTGCAGTTTTTTATATATAATATTTGCGGTTTTCTTAAAACTTGGGAAGTCACTATAGCTTGTTAGTTTTTACTACAACTACAACAACTACTACATAGCTGGCATCTTGGATTTATATTGTGCAAGCACATAGAATAGAACCATGTTATGAGCAATAGATGAAATTTAAAATGGCATCCACCACAATCTTAAACTGATTACTGTTGTCGATTATGGTCACATAACCTACATCCAGTAGTTGCCGGCTACATTTCTGCAAAATTTCATATTATATCTCAATCAGCAGCTAAGTTATTAAGGCCTACTTTTCGTGCAAAAAATACAAAGTGGCGGTTGTCGCCATATTGGATGTTATTTTTGTTTAATATTATGCTACAGCTGTATATAGGATGTAAAATTTAGTCCACCTGCCAAATTTCGTGCAAATACATCTAGTAGCAAGAGAGTTATAGGCGATAAACCGAATTCAAAATGGCGGCCGCCGTTATTTTGAATTTATTATCATCGCCAATTTTGGTTACACGGTCTATTTCCAGTAGTGACTGGCTACATTTCTGCAAAATTGCATTAATCTACCTCAATCGGTCGCTCAGTTATTACTTTTTGTGCAAAAGTCTAAGATGGCGGCCGTCGCAATCTTGGATTTTATTTTTGTTCAATATATACACATTTAAGCGGAAACTAAAAACTCATTTTTTCTGCAAATTTTATGACTTGCAGCATGATTTTATGTAGGCTTAGTCATTTTATTGTTTTTTTATTTAAACGTATTTTATTGTTATAGACTGTTCAGCTCCCCTGTAAGTTGAAACTGTTAAACATTATCATTATCATTATTATCATTATGGTATTTCCGAACGTAGTACCATAAAATGAATCTACGTGCTAAATTTCGTGCGAATATATGCAATAGCAAGCGAGTTGTGGGCGATAAACGGAATTCAAAATGGCGGCCCTCGCCATCTTGAATTTATTACTATTGTTAATTTTGGTTGCATGGCCCATTTCATGTAATGGCTGGCTACACTCCTGCAAAATTACATTAATCTTAACTTAAACACAAGCTGAGATATTAGTGTTTGTGCAAAAAACCAAGATGGCGGCCACCGCTATCTTGGATTGAATTTTTGTTTAGTATTATAATCAATTCATACGTAGGACCATAAAGTGAGTCCACGTGCCAAATATCGTGCAAATATATGCAATAACAAACGAGCTATGGGCAATAAACTGAATTTAAGATGGCGGCCGCCGCCATCTTGATTTTATTACTGTTGCCAATTTTGGTTATATCACTTATTTTTTGTAGTAGCTGGCTACAATCCTGCAAAATGTCATTAATTTAACTCAAACGGCAGCTGAGTTATTAGTGTTTGTGCAAAAATCTAAGATGGCGGCCGACGCCATCTTGGATTTAATTTTTGTTTAGTATTCTAGTCAATTCGTACGTAGGACCATAAAATGAGTTTACGTGCCAAATTTCGTGCACATATATGCAATAACAAGCGAGCTATGGGCGATAAACTGAATTCAGGATGGCGGCCGCCGCCATCTTGAATTTACTACTGTTGTCAATTTCGGTCATATCACTTGTTTCCTGTAGTAGCTGGTTACACTTTTGCAAAATTTCATTAATCTACCTCAAACGGCGGCTGAGTTATTAGTGTTTGTACAAAAATCTAAGATAGCGGCCGCCGCCATCTTGGATTTAATTTTTGTTTAATATTATAGTCAATTCCTACGTAGTACAATAAAATGAGTCCATATGCCAAATTTCGTGCAAATATACGCAATAACAAGCGAGCTATGAGCGATAAACTAAATTCAAGATGGCGGCCGCCGCTATCTTGAATTTATTACTATTGCCACTTTTGGTCACATGGCCTATTTTTTGTAGTAGCTGGCTACATTGCTGCAAAATTTCATTAATCTATTTCAAACGGCAGCTGAGTTATTAGCGTTTGTGCAAAAGTTTAACATGGCGGCCGCCGCCATTTTGAATTATTATTTTGTAACTCCGGACCACCCACGAAGCCCGTTTGCTGTCCTAAACTAGCTCTTCAAATTTTGCGTTGATCGAGTTTATACGTTTCGAGATATCGCGATTTGAAAATTTCACAAATTTGGCTCAAAATGCCTATTCCGGACCCCAAAAATCATGTTTTTGGGAAGTTTTGACCCCTAAACTTTACTTTTTATCATCGAGACGCCCAAAAGGCACTTTCTTGCGCAGAAACACGCGTTTTGAGCTCTTATTGGTCGTGATCGGTCTTACGATGTGATCTAGACGCGACGCGAAGAGTACAAAAAAGGAAAAAAACAAAAGTAAGCTAAAATTCGCCATTTTCGCAGACCCCCCCGTCGTCCCACATCAACCAAATTTTGCACGCAGGGTCGTATCCCGGATACCTTTCTTGGTTTTGAGTTTCAGAAAGATCGGTTGAAAAATGTTGGAGCAGTGGGGGTCGAATTTTTGGCTTTCCCATTGACTTGGCACATCGCAACAAGCCGTAATCACCCCACCTAACAAATCAAACATACTCCCAAAATTGACGCTAAATGTGTTCTTTGTCACTTTGTTTATCAGCAACCTCAAAACGAAAAAGACATTAATAGGCCTTGTGTACTAATCAACTAGTTTAATGTCTTACATCTTCGCACGCAAAACTGCAGCGATTTTGTGCAAGAGGAACATTGCTAAATTTGACTTGAATTGACGTATCCCCCATCACGGCCTACTCGAAAACATTTGTCATGTGGCGCTGGGTCTCCAGCCCAGGTCGGCAGGAGCACCCCCTTAAAAGCGTTATTTCACCGTTATTGGCTCTTCTAACGTGAAAATGATTGCAGATAGGCACAGACATGTTGCTTATCATAACAAGCACTGGCAACGAGCTTCTTAGAAATGTCAACATCGATGAACTTGAATGACCTTGAACCCCCGAAATAGTGGATTTTAGTGAATTTTTTTGCGATTTCGGGCTGCGACACGCACTTCAAGAGTGAATTGCGCCAAAATGGTTGGAGGTAGACCAAGACAACCTGCGCATGAAATTTTCAGCATTAAAATGTACATTTTAGCAATTTAAGTCCGGACCCTCTACGTTCAAGAAGGCCTGCAATTTGTAAATCAAAGTGGCCAGACTACTACGTATGTGTGGCTTTGTAGTCTAACGGTAGCACGTCGGACTAGTAATCGCGAGGTCGCTGGTTCGACTCCCAGCCGGTACACTGACAGGTAACAACCCCGGGCAAGGTGTTCACACACATGTGACTTTTATCACCAATTTGGTATGGTACCGGCCTAACCGCTTGAAAGGTAGGCCTAATGGCAGTATGTGGAAGTCTGGCTCTCCGCCCATAGGTCTATACAATGTATCCGAGTTGTGTTAGCACTCACTGCTTGCTCGGGGCCTTGGAAACGGACATCCGTCACACAGCTGCAAAAGAGCGCTGTTGATTATCAGCAATTTTCGACAGACTACTATGTCCACAACGTGTTACAAACCCCTGTGCGTGTGTTTCTGTTTCGTGCGCGGTGGATGGGTTGAAGGCTGCACAGACATGGACGGTGCTGGGGACTGCCAGCAGATTGCTAGTAATCAAGTCTGTCGACTGGCACGTGACTACATGTACTGCCACTGCAGACAACGCTGTGGACTCTGTCGTGCCCAACTGCCGCACAACGTCACTTGCTGTTAGTTCATCAAGTTTCATCGTAGCGTTTGATGGCTTAGTAGCGTAACGCTATTATGTAGTGTCGGACTTATGATTAAAAAGTTGTACCGGGATTCGATTCCTGGTCGAATCGCTATCATGTAGTTGCTAGTTGCTACTTGGATGGGTGACTGTCTGCATACAGGTAAACCATTTCGGCATCTAACCAACACCAAGGCCAACTCAGTCTTCCATCCCTCTGGGGTAAGTAAATCGAGTACTGGCCTGTCTGACTAGGGTTGAAACGGGACACGTTCACATGTGTTGGGTGGCAGGTAACACTGTGTGATCTCATATGGCAGGTAACGCTCCGTAACTCTGGCATAAGTCAACGTCGCAGCAATAGGCTGTGTATGTGTGTGTGTGTGTGTGCTAGACTTAAACTAATACTGATTTTGTATTTCGCGAGACTAAAAAGGAGCCAGACTGCCAGGTCAAGAGGCCAAGGGCACATCCTTGCAAACAATGATTTGATTGAATGAAACGCTTTTAGCAAACATTATCTATCACACAAAGTATTTTTATCATTTATGGTTATAGTTGATTTATTTTTAATTATAATAGTCAATGTTACACCAAAAATTGTCCACATTCTTCTTGAAACAATCAACAGAAGAACTATTAACAAGACACACTGGCAAATAATATAATTATACTGACAAATTTAGTGCACAAGTTACTGTATGATCTGTGTGTAGTGAACTCGACTACAGGCGAGCAACGGGGGACGGGCTGTAGGAACGTGGCCGATGACAACATATGTAACACGCTTGTGCGGACAGGCGCCTGTTCCATAGATTTCTCCCAGTCCCGGCTTGCAGCAATCAGTCCGCAGCTGAGCAGATTTGTCAGACAACGATGCGCACTGGCTTGCGGCTTCTGCACGCCGGGTACTACTACAACACCGCTTAGGCCTAGCACAGCGACGACACTGACAACAACAACAACAACAACAAACAACAACCCTGCAGCAGGTATACTATTCACAAAGTTATGTCACGATGATTCTGATTGTACGCCACTTCAAATCCGCGACGATTTTTGTATTAGCAGTCATTTTTGGTCGTCTCCCAATTCACTTTGTTTTTTCTAACTATGTGCCTGACCCTGAGAGAATCGGTTATGGTGCTTTCAGTCAATGATTTCGAAAACAACCGACAATCTGAAATAGCAGCATAGCCATTAGTGCCAGTTTACGTAAATTCCCGTACGACCTGCTTGTCAAAACTGATGTTATTCAATTTTCTGCTAGGTTTGGTGACACTGTTTTAAAAAATGCCTAAATGTGACAAATCATGGTTGTAACATCCTTTTGCTACGTTATGAACTACAAGAAATTAAAACATGTATGGTTTACGTAGCAACGGCTGGTGATTAAGCACCGTATAACAAATTTTAACAACAAAATAAGCTGTTGGTTTACGTTGTTACATTGCATTTTCTGCCTGGAATGTTAACGCTGACTCAATCGCATTCGCGGATATTAACACAGGCGGTGATGTGTCAACTACACATTTCAGCAGTCTCAACATTTTCTGCTCATTTATATTAGTTTACATATTTATTTCCAAAGCAGCGGCTGTGGCGAATAGACATCCATCAGACAGCACGAGCGCAATGCTGAGTCTGCTGATGACGGCCGCCGGTGCCAGTCAGCATAACATGACTTCACCATCACTCTCTCAGCCTGCGCTTACAAAGTCATCTCCATACACTGCAGCCGCTCCCACATTATCAACATTTGTAACGCAGGCCACTACTTACAGTAGCTCAGTGGCTGGTCAGCCGCATATTAGTAACAGACAGTCAACTGAAGCTACACATAGCAGCAGCAGCAGTGGCAGTAATGGCGGACGACGTCGGACAATCAGTGGTAGAGCCGTAGCAGCTGTCAAGATGACATCCACTGGACACAGCCATCACAAAACAGCACTCACTAACACATCTATTTTACACGATTTGCACGCACTACCAACTACTCAATTACACCACTCAGCCGTTACTGCCACGCTGACATCACCTGACGTCATCGCATTACGTGACACTACCGTGACGTCAGTCGCATCTGTTACGCATGACGACTTCAACTCAACTGCTTCACGTGCTCACGATGACGCTGCTGCTTCAGTGAAAAATCACCTGCCGTCTAGTTCAGTACCCAGTACGCAGCCGCATGATGTAACAGTGACGTCACAAACTGACGTCACTTCGAATGCTACTGAGAGTGTGTCACGTGAGAACTTCATAACGTCATCATCACGTGACGTAGACGTTGTGACGTCACACAGCAGCATTTCAGACACAGATACTGTGGAGTTAGTTTCAGTAGAAATAAAAAGTGATGTGGACATTGACAGATCTCAGACGAAGCCAGCATTAAAGCCAGACACGAGCACAAGATCGTCCAGGCCATTGTCTAGTCGATACACTAGCGGCGTCAGCCGACTCTGGAGGTCTGTTAGCAGCCGTCTGCAGTTGTCAACGATGAACATTACTACAATTAGCAGCAACACCAGCAGCAACACCAACGCGGTTGAGCTTGCACCCAAGCAGACACCTGGGGACAAAATGTCGTCACGTAAAAGCAGCACTAGCATAACTGTAGCCCCTGCGCATGCAGACAACTTCAACTTTTCATCTGGTTTTTCACTGACCCAGACTTCAACTACTCTGCAGTCCACAAGTGACTCTGAGCGGCAAAGTGCCACTGACCACCTGACTACGTTTACTGGAGTTGACGATGTATTCAGTAACAGTTCAAATCAGTCAGACACTACACGGACACTCGAGCACTTGTCGTTATCGCAGCAAACAACGAAACCTCATCAGTTTCTTACCGGCTTTTATGACCAGGCGCTGTCACAGTCGGCCGTTCGTGAAAGCAGTGATAAGACTGTGGTGGCAAAATTTATGTCTTCACCGAATACTCGCCTGTCGGAACGATGGTCCACTGTGCGCGTAACTGACAGAGTGAAGTCATCTATTTCTAGTCGATTGATGGATGCTCTGACACAAGTCGTCAGCTATTCCTCGCCTTTTTCTACGTCTGCGAACAGTTCGTCATTCGACAGTATGACAGCAGCTTCAACTTGTGTTCCCATCACCTCAACTCTGTCAAACAGTAAGTCGTCTATCAGTGCAGATAGTAGCACGACTGCAGTGTGGACTAGGCGGCCGATGTCCACAATGGCTGCAAGTTTGTCCAATGTGTCGTCGTTAAGTACAAGGTTTGCAGCAAAGAACAACAACAACATCAACGTGACTAGTAATTCTGTAGTTGATTTCAGCTCATCGCCGTCAGTGTCAGCTAGTCACAAAAACGCCGAAGACGTCACTTTGTCATTACAGACTACTTTCGCAAAATTATCAACTGTTTTTCTCTCAGCTGACAGCAGCAGACCGTCTTCTGTAAGAGATCATACATCGTCTGCGGCGGCATTTACTCAGCCAACGTCTCACAGAGAAGACAATGACAGTCACACGTCAGTCTCACACTTTACTCCGCTGCTGTCTGCGAGCACGTCCCTTCACAGCAGCAGGTACAGCACGACACAGCAGCAACATCAGCGGTCGCCCCTGACGTTAACTAATGTCCACAATGTCACATACTTCAGCCACCATCACCGAACAGCTAGTTCAACTATAGTTACTCCCAACCTACCTGTCAATATAAGTGGCGGCGCGTACGATACACCACGCTATGCAGCAACGTTATTATCGACTGAAACTCGCTACTCAACCGCTGAGACTGTCAGCAGTGAACAGGTGATGTCTTCCGTCCAACTGAACGTCGGCAGTGAAGCGGCGCTCAAGCCTGTTACAGCAGCGGTCGATTTTGCAGCCAAGTCACACTCATTATCATCGTCAGTAGCTGTCACGTCAGCTGCAAGTGCAACAACGTCTGACACAACAGCAGCCAGGTCGACTGGACGCAGCAGTCAAACGGTTTTGTTGAACACTACAAGTTACAGTGATAAAACCATTACCACTACCAGCAGCAACAGCAGCAGCAGTGGCAGCTTTGAAGACTCAGCAGGTAGGCAGCGGCGACGTAGGCACACCACTGCAGGTAGACTAACACGACGTACGTACGTCGACTTAGATCACAGACCACCATCAGCTAGGCCCTACAAGCACGTCACCACCTCATTGTTGATACAACGTCATTCGTTTATTCACTTACTCACTCTGAAACATCCACCTCGATTACACTTACACTCACAACTTTCACTTTACGCTCTTACTGCTAAATACATTTACTTATTGATCACTAGTCACGGTTTTGTTTTGTTTGTTGCATGTTTTAAGTTTAGTAGAAGGTTTTGCATTCTATAGCACAAGTTTTAAGCCAATTAGGCCCCTAGTTAAGTTTGTGTTGAAACTGAATTCGGTATGATACAAAATAATGCAACATTTGACTGTAGTTGTTGTTATTAGATTCAGTATCATGTTTGATTATGAAAAAGTTGGTCAACAAGTCAACAGCACCGTTGTTAGCTATTAGGTTCTAATCATGTTGTATTCTTTTTAAAATTTTGATTAATTTTCAAATGACTTTAGCATTATTGTATTTAAAGATACTAAAATATTTTATATTACACGAACAGTATCAAATTGATTCGTGCTTTTTGCTGTACTTTTCTTCTACGTTTGCTTAGTGTTTGAATTGTGAACAAGAAATCTGAGTTATTGCTCATAAGACGCGCGAGAGCCTATAGCAGTTGCTGTTCACAGATAGTCTTGGTCAGTCTTTATCGATTTCGTTGAAATTCACTCTTCTGCAACCGAAAATCATTTTAGAAACTATATTTTTGTCCTTCAAGGTCACTTAAAGTTATCGATATTGTTACCACTAAAAAGCACATCTCCAGTTCTAGTTATGATAAGCAGCATGCCTGTGTCTATCTGCAACCGTTTACACGTTAAACAAGCCAGCATCGAAAGAATAACCAATTTTAGGGGTACCCCTTTTTGACACCCGCGGGCGTAGGTTTCATTGAAAGTAGGAAGTCGGGACTTGGTCTGCTAAAATCCACATTCAATAGCATTAGCATCTCATACGCAGGTTGCCTTGGTCTGTTTTTAGCCATTTCGGCGCAGTTTACTGTTAAAATGTTTGTCGCAGCTCGAAATTGCGAAAAAGTCACTAAAACATCCTATTTTGAGGGTTTAAGGTCATTCAAGGTCATTGATGTTGACATCACTAAAAAGCTCGTCGCCGGTGCTTGTTATGAGAAGCAGCATGTTTGTGCCTGTCTGCAACTATTTTTACGCTAGGCGAGCCAACAGCGGTAAAATAACGTTTTTAGCAGGGGTTTTCTCTTTTGCCCTCTCTTTTGTGAAGATCCCCCTCAACCAGTTGCATGAAATTTTGTCACAAAATGCTAGAGACTTTATGCTATCACAGGGTGAAACCCCAAAGTTTCCGTCTCACCTGGGCTTGAATCGGTACTGGGTCGTGACGGACAGAGGGACAGCCGGACGGACAGAATTACCGTAGTTAACACGCGCTATAGCTCCCGCACGTAAAAATTAGCTGGGAGTTAAACTTTTCGACGGTTGTTGCCGAACCAAAATTGTAATGTAAGTCGTATGTATATAGTATATAGCTGACCACCTCCCCCAAAACATGATTTGACAGTGTTTTAGGGAGTCGAGAAAACAGTTGAGGGTTCAATTCCCAACTTTTCCGGCAATTCAGGCACTGCTTTACTTTCGTTTTGAGGTTTTAGCGTCTACCGCATGTTCTGGGAAATACATTGCGAATGTTGTAGAATGTAAAGACAATGCTCAGTGGGCAGAGCACTGCGCGCAGTGGGCGGTTGATGGCAAGTGCAGCCTGAACCGGCTACTGATGGCCACCTACTGTGCACGCACCTGTAATCTTTGCAGTCAGCAGCAACAGCCATACACGGCTACGACCGCTGACTCAGACTCGGGCATTATGAGCACGACAACATCAACTGAACATGACGACACTCGCGACGGTATTAACACCATTACTTTAAACAACCAGACTTTAGCTGGCAATTCACGACAGTCTCCTGCAGTCCCAGTGACTACTCAGTCATCAGCTGTAGACTCTACTTCAGCTGTGACTAGCAGCAGCAACACCGAAAACAACAGCACCAAGTCAATAGGATCAGTGAGTTCTCTCTCGTCTGTTGACGCTGACTCTATGACGCTAGCGGCGACGTCGATCAGTGCAGAAATCAGTGACGTGTCGCTAAGTACACGCTCCAGCAATTTCAACATTTCAGCGGCGATTGGACAGAAAACACCAAGCAGCAGTAGCAGCAGCGCACTGCTGAGTCTGCTGATGACGTCCGCCGGCGCCAGTCAACCTAACGTGACTTCAAGATCACTGACCTACAATGTCACTCAGCCTGCTCGCACGAAGTCATCTCTATACACTGCAGCTGCACCCACATCATCAACATTTGTGAGGCAGGCCACTACTTACAGTAGTTCAGTGGCTAGTCAGCCGTATGTTAGTTACAGACAGTCAACCGAAGCTACACATAGCAGTAGCAGCAGCAGCAGTGGCAGTAATGGCGGACGACGTCGGACAATCAGTGATAGAGCCGTGGCAGCTGTCAAGATGACATCCACTGCACACAGCCGTCACAGAACAGCACTCACTAAAACATCTATTTTACACGACCTGCACGCACTACCAACTACTCAATTACACCACTCAGCCGATACTGCCACGCTGACGTCACCTGACGTCATCACATTACGTGACACTACCGTGACGTCAGTCGCATCTGTTACGCATGACGACTTCAACTCAACTGCTGCACGTGCTCACGATGACGCTGCTGCTTCAGTGAAAAATCACCTGCCGTCTAGTTCAGTAACCAGTACGCAGCCGCATGATGTAAAAGTGACGTCACAAACTGACGTCACCTCGAATGCTACTGAAAGTGTGTCACGTGAGGGCTTCGTAACGTCATCATCACGTGACGTAGACGTTGTGACGTCACACAGCAGCATTTCAGACACAGATACGGTGGAGTTAGTTTCAGTAGAAATGAAAAGTGATGTGGACATTGACAGATCTCAGACGAAGCCAGCACTAAAGCCAGACACGAGCACAAGATCGTCCAGGCCATTGTCTAGTCGATACACTAGCAGCGTCAGCCGACTCTGGAGGTCTGTTAGCAGCCGTCTGCAGTTGTCAACGATGAACATTACTACAATTAGCAGCAACACCAGCAGCAACACCAACGCGGTTGAGCTTGCATCCACGCAGACACCTGGGGACAAAATGTCGTCACGTAAAAGCAGCACTAGCATAACTGTAGCCTCTGCGCGTGCAGACAACTTCAACTTTTCATCTGGTTTTTCACTGACCCAGACTTCAACTACTCTGCAGTCCACAAGTGACTCTGAGCGGCAAGGTGCCACTGACCACCTGACTAAGTTTACTGGAGTTGACGATGTATTCAGTAACAGTTCAAATCAGTCAGACACTACAAGGACACTCGAGCAAGTGTCGTTATCGCAGCAAACAACGAAACCTCATCAGTTTCTTACCGGCTTTTATGACCAGGCGCTGTCACAGTCGGCCGTTCGTGAAAGCAGTGATGAGACTGTGGTGGCAAAATCCGTGTCTTCACCGACTACTCGCATGACGGAGCGGTGGTATGAGCGGAGCGTATCTGACAGAGTGAAGTCATCTATTTCTAGTCGATTGATGGATGCTCTGACACAAGTCGTCAGCTATTCCTCGCCTTTTTTTTCGTCTGCGAACAGTTCGTCATTCGACAGTATGACAGCAGCGTCAACTCGTGTTCCCATCACCTCAACTCTGTCAAATAGTAAGTCGTCCATCAATGCAGATAGTAGCACGACTGCAACGTGGATTAGGGGGCCGACGTCCACAATGGCTGCAAGTTTGTCCAATGTGTCGTCGTTGAGTACAACGTTTGCAGCAAAGAACAACAACAACATCAACGTGACTAGTAACTATATAGTTGATTTCAGCTCATCGCCGTCAGTGTCAGCTAGTCACAAAAATGCCGAAGACGTCACTTTGTCATTACAGACTGTTTTCGAAAAATTATCAACTGTTTTCCTTTCAGCTGACAGCAGCAGACCGTCTTCTGTAAGAGATCATACATCGTCTGCGGCGGCATTCACTCAGCCGACCTCTCGCAGAGGAGACAATGACAGTCACACGTCAGTCTCACACTTTACTCCGCTGCTGTCTGCGAGCACGTCCCTTCACAGCAGCAGGTACAGCACGACACAGCAGCAACAACAGCGGTCGTCCCTGACGTCTGCTAGTGGCCACCGTCACCGAACAGCTAGCTCAACTAAAGTTACTCCCAACATACCTGTCAATATAAGTGGCGGCGCGTACGATACACCACATTATGCAGCAATGTCATTATCGACTGAGACTCGCTACTCAACCGCTGAGAATGTCAGCAGTGAACGGATGATGTCTTCTTTCCAACTGAACGTCAGCAGTGAAGCGTCGCTCAAGTCTGTTACAGCAACGGTCGATTTTGCAGCCAAGTCACACTCATTATCATCGTCAGTAGCTGTCACGTCAGCTGCAAGTGCAACAACATCTGACACAACAGCAGCCAGGTCGACTGGACGCAGCAGTCAAACGGCGTTTTGGAACACTACAAGTTACAGTGATAAAACCATTACCACTACCAGCAGCAGCAGTGGCAGCTTTGAAGACTCAGCAGGTAGGCAGCGGCGACGTAGGCACACCACTGCAGGTAGACTAACACGACGTACGTACGTCGACTTAGATCACAGACCACCATCAGCTACGAGCGCGTCACCACCTCATTATTGATACAGTTACGTCACTCGTTCACTCAGCTCGATCGCACCAGGTTGCCAAATTCTTATCACCTCTCTGCCACTTCACGCTGTTACTAAATTATATCACGGTAACCGTTGTTCGTTGCGTAATGTTTTATTTAAATGATTTTTTTGTCGGCTTCTTGTTTTGCGTTTTGTGAGCAGTTTCTCACTTTGTACTCAGCATACTTTTCCCTGACTGTCGTGGTTTGTTTTGTGTTGTTATTGTTGTCATTATTATTATCATCACTGTTAGTTGATTTGTGAAAGAAAGAAAGTCGCGAAAGTGTCATCAATGATGACAGGGCGTAGTCTTTCTGTTACGCAAAAGCCACAATGGTGTTAGGGTTTACGTTACGTTAGGCCCCTATGCTACGTCACGGAAATGATGCAATGTCATGTCACTAATATGCCAAGTAGCATTAACGCTGATTGGCTGATGAGTCAGGCCTGACTTTTTATAAGGCAGCGATTGCAATGCACGAGGTCCGCTAGTAGGGACTTGGGAATGCATACGTCGTCAGTCTTTTAAAGGGATTCGGGTCCGCTATTCCGAAGGTCCGCTATTCCGAAAGTTTACTATTCCCACTAACCCTAAGCCTAACCCTGAGGCTGACCGTAAACATAACCCTAATTCTAACCCTAATCTTAACCCTAACCTTAACCTTAACCCTAATCTTAGTACGTGGTGCGTATCTGCACTAGGCCTATGTACTTTCGGTATATCGGACCTTCGGAATAGTGGACCTTACAGAGCCAGTCCTGACTCATCAACCAATCAGAGTTCATGCCACGTGTCGTGGCATTGCATCATTTCCGTGACGTGGCATAAGGGAAATGCATTGTGGATGTGAATGTTAAGTAACGTAACGGTAACATTGTGGCTTTTCCGTAAAATTTTCTTCGTAACCTAATTATGTATTCAGCATTTATGCATTACGTGTTTGGCGCTTTATTTCAGCGATATTAAATTTAGAAGTTTTCGCATAGATTCGAGGATTGATTTAGTGGGTCCTAATAACAGAAAATTGTTAACCCATGGAAATTATTGAAAGACGAAAAATTGTGGCGTGACAATGGTTGGTCTGTTACTGAAACGCTCAATTAAAATCAGATAACTGATTTACCGGCCTGGTGTGGACGATTTTTGCTTGGCCCTTTGTTGGTGTTACGCGCGAGAGCTAGCATAGCTCTAGCGCGTACTAGCTACGGTGATTCTGTCTGTCCGTCTGTGAGAGGAGTGTCGAGCTACTCCGAGCTTGAGGAATTCTTGCATGCTTTGACTTGGCATTCGTTCAACCCACTTTTTTGTCTAGCCGAAAAGCTACGTGCACCAAATTTTGGCCATTTGTAGGTCGCATCGATTGCTGGTCAGGGGCAGAATTTTGGGCGAATCAGTCGAAGGGATTTTGAGGGGGCGTGAGTGGAAAATTTTTCTTTGACCTCCCATATCTCCCCTCTCAGGAGAGCTGGGGTGCTGAAATTTTTTTAAAGAACCTCTGAGGAGGACGTGTGCTGGCGAAATTTTGGCCCCCTAGAAACGGGGAACGATGAAGTAAATGTTAAGTGATTTCCCTACTTTTGGGGGGAGGGGTCGATTTCGGTGCTTTCGCATCCAGAGTCCACTAAACAAGGTATTTCTTTGTCAACTAACCTCACCTTGATGTATACATACGTCGTCTCAGTCGGCAGCCGCAGATCCTCTGGACGCTCCCTTGTACCTCGGTGCAGCTGCTGGTTGCGTGCAGTTGCGTTTTATGTGCACAGGCATACCGCATCTCCAGCAGGCGCCTGGTTGTCGGTTGCTTCGCTGACTTGCTTGATTTCCAGACCATGCCCGTCTCGGTGTCGGTATCGGTGCC
>Ga0209367_1006589_pt1 | contig 16051 bp, 7 predicted proteins | sample WorMetLIZISLAND2_FD_187412 | JGI IMG/M metagenome (GOLD analysis project Ga0209367, IMG submission 187412) | Marine gutless worms symbiont microbial communities from Max Planck institute for Marine Microbiology, Germany - Olavius geniculatus... ... | reverse complement strand
TCGCAAACACGCCTCTAATGCGCTTTCGTCACTAACCAGAGCCGCCTGCCGCACGGCCACCGTGTGCAGCCTGCAGACACAGGCTGGCGCAGCGGCCAGCTAGGCAACCCCAGTCAGCTGTACCAAGATCCCCACCTTCCGTAACCCATGTAAATGAGTTACTAATCATTTTGCCGTCCCACGGAGGGTAGAAGGCTGAGTCGACCTAGCTGGCAGGCTTCACACTGAGATGGTTTACCTGCCCGCAGGCAGTCACCCATCGCAGTACTAACCAGGCCCGGCGTAGAGTAACTTCGTTTCAGCCAAAATGCGTTACCAACTACGCCATGCCACTAACCCACGTATATGTAAAGTAGCAGGTGACATCAACTGACTTGTGATAACAGAACTTCACAATAAAACTATGACCACAATAAGACCACGGTCTTAAGACTGGTCACACGTGGCAGTGTCTCGATGTCACATTCCCATTCACGCCAATTGCCATTTTCTGAGGCATCTGCCACAGTGACAGTGATTAAGTGAGTGAATGAGTAGGGTTTAACGTCCCACCCGACACAGTATAGGTTATTTCGGGGACGGCCTTTCCAGGCAGAATGCACACAAACACATAATAATGGAATGGTAAGTTTAAACTTTACAATAAACAGAAAGTTTAACCTTTACAGAAACACAAAACACAAAAATGAGGTTAACTGAAAATTGTAAGAACTCCATTATATGCATGCATATGAAATTAACATGATGGTAGTTCTAATAATCTTCCCTGTTATCCTCCAGACAGACATCAACGTGATAATGCTGTCTATTGAAGGACGAGGGGATGACAGTGATTAACATTCACCATGAGTAACAAGCATTTAACAATGTTAAGAAAAAAAATGCAACAATACGGAAGCCACCAAAAACCTAGACTTGAAGGTGTAAAAAGCTCCACAAATGACAATTACCAATGGATCATAAAAACTGGAAATATTTCATGGTTGTAAAAATAACAAGCAAACAATGACACCACATATAAGACATAGACATCAACTACCACAGTTTCAACGTTCCTTTACATCACAAAAAAACTAGCATTTATGATTACAAGTAAAAACTCTACGTTAAAGTGCATAAAACTAAATTGTTTTTTATCAGTTAATTCTGAGGAATGTGACTTGTAGCAGCATTAATTGAAACACACTTAACAACAAGTATACTGAATGTTGCATAAAAAGAAGTGAGTGACTGAGTGAGTGAGTAGGGTTTAACGTCCCACTCGACACAGTATAGGTCATTTCGGGGACGACCTTTTCAGGCAAAATGCACACAAACTGTCTGATTGCTAAATCCACGTTAAACATTATGTTCCATTTTATGTGCCACTCAGCACAGATATTTACATGATATGTATCAGCAAATAACACAACCAAAATTCAAACTCATAAATAATGTAAATTCACAAAAGGTCACATTACTGTCACATTTTACTCAAAAACAGCACAAAGAAATTATGGTATGCATTGCAAATAAATGCCATATCTTACAATTCTACAATTACTTAGCAAAAATGAAAATAATGCCATATAACAACAAATAATAATCATAATAATATTCAACAGCAAAAACTTTCAGATGAGCTAACTAGTCCAACAAAACATCTACATGGTGCTTCATAAAAAGGGACCCCTTTTAGTTTTTGTCATAATTCACTCAAATAATGATCAATTTACACAAAAATTTTACGAGTTGTAGCTGAAAAATACTCATTTAAAATATTGCAACAAAATATGGCAGTTGACTGAATACTCTTTGCTAGTCGTGACGTAATGCTGACATCATAATGTGTCATGGGTACAAGCTTGATAGTCTCAACTGGTGCTGTCTATCGCCACCCTTCTCTGATGGTGAAAAATTTGGTTCGCTAATGACAAATTTTTAAGTTTTACAGTTGCAGCCACAAAAACGTGCAAAGCGATCGCATTTACGTGTCTGTGGGGATAGTTGAAATTTCACATGTTCGAGCAAGACAGTGCACTAGCACACCGAGCTTGCAAAATGGTTGCGTTTTTGGATCGCAAGATGCTTGATTTCATGTCCCCATGTTGCTCAGTGCTGACGCGATAAACATTTTTCATTAGCAAACCAGATTAAGTTCACCATCAAAGCAGGGTAGCAACTGACAGCACCAGTTGAGACTATCAAGCTTGTACCCGTGAGACATTATGACGTCAACATTACGTCACAACTAACAAAGAATATTTAATCAACTGCCGTACTTTGTTGCAATATTTTGAATTAGTATTTCTTCAGCTACAACTAGTAAAAAATTTCTGTAAATTGATCATCAATTGAGTAAATTATGAGAAAAGCAAAAAGAGGGTCCCTTTTTTATGAAACACTGTGTATATATAACCACTTGGATAGTCTAACTTGAGAAATTTGCATAACAGAAATATTTTCAGTCTCAGTTGAGTGTGGCTTAAAAACAGTCACACTTGGCTTGCATGTATAAAGAACTGTCAGAAAAGAAAAAAAGGAATTTGGCTTGAACGGACATATAAAATTCAACACACAACTCTGCCATAGTGTTAGGCCATGGTTAGATGTAAAAAATGCAAAAAAATACTGTGCAAAGGTTTTGTGTTTTGTTGCACATGTAACTTTGGTTAAAGAATTTCGATAAATATATGCTAAAATAGTCTGAAAATATGTTGAAACATTTCAGCATGACTGCACATGACCTGAAGGAAGTGGGCAGTTACATGAAACTCTAAAAATGTCAAAAAATTATAAAAATTTTAGGACTTTTTGTTCTCAAATTTTTGGCAAAAGATCCCAAATTTTGGGGCCTAGATATAAAATTACACCTGCTGACAATCACTTAACAAAGTTTCATGATAATCAGCCAAAGAAACTAAAAATATCCATGGCAAAACATAAACGCTTGCAAGTGCTCAGCTATGCCAAGGTAACCTTTATGAAACATCTGCACAAATGTTCCAGAGCTGTTAACTTGTCGGCCCTAAACCACAAATGTCAAATGTTGCAAAGCTGTGGTTGCATGCAAAATAATGCCAAAAACGTATGCACAGTATATTTGCAATTTTTTTTTCTGCTTCACATGCAGTCACACTCTGTATAGTCACAGGACGTCTACCACTTCTCAAGATCTGGCTACCGTTTCTTGCGTCGTGCTGCTTCACGCTTGGTCGGAGCCTTGCGGTTCTTGCTGTAGACGTAGTACACCGCACAGATAATTCCCAGCGGAATGACGAGGAATCGAACAATGCGGAACAGCAAGTCCGGAACGGCGGATTTCTTGTGGAGTGACATCAGCTCTGTATCAAATGTCAACGTCGCATCAGCTGCAGACAAAAAACAACCTGCACTTAATAGAGTGCTGCCACCTGGTGAAGACGACACACTCAATACAACTGCTGCCTACGTGCAATCCAGATTACACGCTGTGATCAAATTTTGATGAAAAAACCAACCACTCAGATTACGGTGGCAATCTGATCCAGAATCTTCATCCATAAAATCAGGGATTGAACATCTGAAACCGCAAACTTTTTGATATTATGACACCGGGTACTTTCAATTCTTACAGAAAGCAAAGAATAAAACACAGTGATCTGAACTGAGTACTTTCTAGTTTCAGTGATGTAGACATACGTGGAATGACCGGCGGATGACCTTTGCGACCGTACGCCAGATTTGACGGAATTATCAACTTGCGCCTCTCTCTAACAACACAACCGAAACAAATCAAACTCATCTGAGATAAACGTGCGTGCTAGATGATGGTCTGAAGGTGCAGAAGTGAATGTTGAAGAAACTTACACACTCCAAACTGTGGTCTGACACATATATTCCATGCTCGCCAACAGCCGGTCGTGCAGTCAGCTGGAGTTATCAACCCGTTATACCACTGCAGACATAGTGCTAGAGTCAGGCAGAATGAATGCGAACATGCAATAAGTACAGTAACCTGTCACGTGGATGAACAGATGAATTAAAGACGACACTTCATTACAACCAAAACAAACAGAAGACTCATACATGTTCTACTAACTGCACTTCTGACAAATTCTGGAGTCTGGTTTAGAAAACACAGTTGAAGGAGCTTATCATTTTATCTGACAAGAATAGACGTAAATAACTGAGCAAGCTTAATTATCTGAACAAGAAATTGGAGCTGATGCTCACGAGATGCACAAAAACCTATAGCAGTTCCAGTTCAGTATATAAGCTGGTAATTGAGGTGTTCACACTAAGTTAATATACAAAATACCAAATTCTCTATTTGGATCGCATAACGAGTTTCACGCAGCTGACGGTGAAAATTTGGTAATCCTAGCTTGCACCACTTTTGACTGATCCACCCGTGTGACAGACAGACAGACAGAATTGCGATGGCTAAAACGCACTGAAAGCAGTAGCTGCTTTCGCGAATAAAAAATGCTGGAAAAACAAGAATCGTAGATTATCAAACATGTGCGTGCAATATCAAGTCATGACTACTACGATGGCTTTAGTAATCCTAGCTTAGAATGTAATTTGTATAATAAAAAATGTGTGATAACTTACCCAACGCACATTCCTTTGATGCCTTGTTCCCAACCTATCATTAGCATAAAACAATACAGAACAGTGTCATTAAACAACTTTCCCTAGTCCTCTTCTATTTGTCATTTTATCTACTTTAAACTGCATCAGTAGTTCTCATCTTACAAAGAACTGGCCACTTCTGTATGTGGATTCATTGAGTCATCATTATTGCATAGCCAGCATATGCCGCAGTTCCTCACGACTTATGGCCCTATGCCATATATCAGCTGAAGAAGCGCCAAAATCCCGACAGATTTGCTCCAGCCAGTTCATGCATGGGCAGCCTCGTCTACATTTCCGTCAGAGATATTAGCATTAGTAATACTTGTTTGGCTGGAGTAGCCTCTGACAGACAAGCAATGTGAGAAAACATGACAAAACACTAAGCGACAGTGGGCGACTTCACTTTTTGACTTAGACTTTCGCTGAGCCTTTTCGCTGAGCGAAAGCTAAAGCTGAACACTAAAGTCTGTACTTAGACCATAGTTCAACTAAACTTTGGTCTAAGTCTATTGACTTGAACAATACGATTAAAAATGGCGGAAAAACAGGTAAACCTAACAGGAAATAAATCAACCATTTACGTTTGGACTTGCTTATTTAATTGCACCACGCGTGCAAATAACGTAATTACATAACATCTGACGTCATTGCATATTTATTACGGCGTTTATTTTTGGTACCAGACTGCTTTAATTTACTAAACTATCCGTATGTATAGGTCTGTAAATAGTCGCCATGATTATGCTCAGCCAAAGTCAAAAGTTAAAGTGGATTCAGGCTCAGCAAAAGTTAAGCCCTAAGGCCAAAAGCTATCTTTTCCATGCAAATCGAACTGACTTTAGCCAGGTTAGTTCAGCTCAGCTTTGGTCTAAGTAGGTACTTTTGGACTCAGCGAATTGCTGAGACTTTTCGCTGAGTCCAAACTTCGGTCTAAGTAGATACTTTAGGCTCAGCGAAAGTCTCAGCGAAATCACTTCACTTTTTGACTTAAATAGGTACTTAGACCGAAGTTTAGGCTCAGCGAAAAGCTCAGCGAAAGTATAAGTCAAAAAGTGAAGTCGCCCAGTGTTTTGATATGAAATCTGTGATGGAGAGAAGACCAATGATGGACTCAGAATAAGACAGAATAAGACAAAAAAACAATCTAACAGCAAATGTAAGCTTCAATCAAAAACACAAATTATAACACCAACCATGTAGCCAAATAAACTCTTTAACTAAAACCAAATTCATCCCAATTTTTAACAAATCAAAGACTGCGGCAACAACAAAGAAAAATATCAACAGCCAGTTACCCTGAATGACTCGGTTCTGACCAAGAACAAAGGGAAGTGGACCGCGGCCTTCTTGTCTAGAAGAGTCGAACGTCGTACCTGAGTCCAGCGTACCCTGCATATAAAAATGACAGTAAAGCAAACTAATCACACAAAAGTAAAGTTGAAATCAGTTGAAATATCTGAAAAATCTACTTTAAAAAATTTCTGTAATTACTGGCAGTTTTAAACAAGCAAATAGGGACAGTAAAAAATCACAGAAACTCGAAAATCACAGAAACCATGATTTTCGTCAAATGCTGTGATTTTGCCAAAATGCCGTGTTTTGCTGTGTTTTTAGCCAAAATGCTGTAATTTCGCAATTTTTACAAGCATTTTTTGTTTATTGTGTGATTTTAACACAAAAATATTTACCTTTGCATCTGCTACCAAAGTCTGTGTGCTTTGTTGCTTTCTGGCTCAAGATGTGAGCATGACGTCATCCTAGAAATATGTATTTTATTACTCATTTGTGACAAAATTTTACAGATGAAAACCTTGCACTGAATGTATTGATGGTTGTCAATGATAGTGTTGAGTTTTATAGACTGTATAATAGTCTTTGGGACCGTGATTTGATGCTATGTTTGTGCCGTGATTTTACCGTGATTTTTGCAATTTTTACAAAAGTCTGCCATGTTTTTTGCCATGATTTTCTACTGTCCCTACAATCAAAGTATAACTGTGTCGTCAGTGGTCTACATCTTAAAATAAAACATTTTAGTGCAGTTTATCAAATTCTCTGAATCATCATTTAGTCATACATGGCAGCGATGCAGGAAACATTTGGCAATTGTAATTGGCAAATCGTAATTGGCAAAACAGTACAAATTACTTCACTTGAATAACCAGGTAAAGTAAAGTAAAGAAATTAAGTTACTACTGAAAAAGTTCACAATACAAGAAATCAAAAACGTATTTTTTCATTAGATCAATATCTTTCACACATCATGCCATTTACGTATACAATGATTAGATTTTATTGCTTTATGATCCGTGAAATTAACAGCAAGCACAAAAAACACAAATTATGTATAAATTTAGCAAACAAATGGGCAATTTCATGTTTTTTTCGAGGCAAGTAGCAAATTCCACAGCAAACATTTACCGTATAATGCACATAAACTTCATCTCCGACTTCTGCAAGCTCCGTACAATCATCGGGAACAAACTAAACACACACCAGACCAATCGTTCTTTGCATACTGTATTCAACGTTTAACTAACATTAACAAGATCACTACGGTTGGTAGTCAATGGTGCACTTAACGGACATTACTAGATAAAAATGGCTTGTTACATAGCAGGCAAACAACGGTGTGACATAATTAATTACTGTTAGTGAAGAACGCTGTTAGCATTAACAGTCTTCTTTGACCACTTACACCTCACTGCAATTACTCAATGGCTGCCAGAGTAAACTGTCACTGACCATCTCAACAAAGAAAGTAATATATAATTTGCATTAAAATAAAGATTGTCACTTTACAGTTCTGCACTTTATGAGCAACTGTTCAATTATTTTAACTCATAAAATAATAATGAGATAAAAACGAAATTCATGTGTTAATTTCATGGCTTATGTAGGTTTTTATAAATTTTCAGCAACCATAGTAAGAAGTAATATAGTGCAAATTGAAGCGACAAGCTATTTAAAGAGAAATTCTACTGCAGGGTTAGCCATACTAGATACGGCTGTGAGTATCCATACTGGACTCTCAGCAGTACATTTCTCTAGGTAAAACCTTGGTAGGTCATCTGCAATGACATCGCGGCCTAGCAGGCAGCAGCGTAGCACTAGGCTAGATGGCTAGCACTGGCTGTCTGAGCAGATGACGAGGCAAGATGGCAGTCAGTTTAGTTCGCATCACTTTGTTAATTACTAGACCCCTAAGCTGCTGACTTAGCCACTGCCGCCACTGTCGCGAAAACTGCCAAATAAGCCGGAACCCAGCCGTGAAAATCCTAAGCCGCCACTGCCACGAAAATCGCAGCTAGCCGAGAAAAATTTGTTAATATCTATCTGTGTGAATACTAAAAGAACCACAATGCACCGTAGAAATAACATCCCATAACGTAACTTTTCTTACAATCAGTCGCACAGTATTGCAAATTACAAACACAAAAATGCAGCAAAAGTGTAAAAACTGCACGAAACTGCAAAAATGTAGCAAAAATGCTAAGCCGCCATTGCCAGAAAAATCACGGCTAAGCCAGGACCTTAGCCGCAAAAATGCTAAGTCAGCCGTGAAATTCACGGCTAGCCGGCTTAGGGGTCTATTGATTACAATCGTTTCTTTTGACATTAGTAGATGTCATACAGCATATGTAAATGAATCAGCAGCTGGGCAACCTTCAGTGAACAGGTTGAAATGTTTTTTGTCAGCCACCTTGACGTGGTGGTGGGGCTTTGCTATGATGACCCAAAAAATTTCTACAATCTGGAGGATAGGAGCGTACTAAAAGCTGACCAAACCTGTGAGAGCATTTACTACACGTTACCAGTGCTTCTTTGCTGGTTTTGGCTTCACAGCCGACTACGGCTTTATAGCCGTTACTTGTAACCTTGCGGTTACATTTGGGGATGCGCTTTGGGCCGAACTGATACGGCCTCAGTGCTGGGCAGGTGTAAGAGCCTGCCCACCCCGAAGGCAAGGCAAGGTTCTGACCCACTGTCCACGTGTTTATTGGCCGAGCCGAATATATCCTATGACACAGCTTAGAAATGGAGCTGTGTTTTTGACGGCCTAACAGTTTTGGTTAGTTCACAGACATGTATATTATAAATACTCTATAATTTCTTGCCGAGCACGGTCTGAGTGTTGTACATAGCTGTTAGTACATATGTTGCAATTTCTGCTGATGGCACGGCAAATGAAAACTTCAAAAGAGTTTTGTTTTGTTGTATTGATACTAAAATTAAAACGTTATTAGAACAAAATTAGCAAATTTATAATATACATATCTATGGGCCAGGGACTTGGATAGACCATCAAAAGGCCAGTGCTAGCGGTAGATCGGCGATCTCGCACCAGTGAGCAGAAAATTACTAGTGGTAAATCGCCACTTTATTTAATTACATTTATTTCGTTATTAATGCCAGAATGCTGTCATATTTCTGCACTGCATTACCAAGACTGCGGTTGGAACTAAAATATCAGTCACTTTGTTATCAATTACCACACATTAAATAAAATTTATTCAAAAACACTATATTTCAGCTTCGGCTAAGATAGACTCTGATATAATACTGAATGCAAGGTATTATCTGCCGTGAAAATTAACGGAGAATAAGTAGTCGATTTTCGCTATGCCGTGAACTTTCACGGAAGCTAACATGAAATGGTTATCTGCCGTGAAAATTTATTGAAAATAAATAGGCCTATCATTAGGCCTACCAGCTGTGAATTTGCATCGAACAAAGTATAGCAAAATAATTGCCAGTGCTATTTAGTACAGTATTATCAGATTACACTAGCAATAATAGTAAGTTAGCAACTTCTGTAGCCTGTAGGTTTAGACTATATAATAAATCACATCACTAGTAAGCGGCCATGGCTTTTCAGCTGATGTATTTCCTAAATGTATAAACTATACGCAATGAGTCAAAACATCTCTATTTTGTTATTAAGATGGCAGATTATTTATTGTGAAGCGGTTAATATACAGAAATTTTAGCAATTTCAGTAATCAGTAATCACACTTTTCAGTTCTTTCTGTTTGTTTGATTGTTATTTACGATATAACATTAGTTAAGAGTCCCAGGGCCAACTACTAACATTGCCTGGCCGGCCTAGCTCCCCGCGCCCACGAGTCGGCCATGAAACAAAGATTGAGGCTCCTTAGGCTTCAAAACATCCGACCTATAGGGATCACCCATCCATCGTAATGCCGCGTAAAGGTTCCATGTCTAGTGCAAAGACGTCATAGAGTAAGGAAAGGGATACTGTGAAAGACGAACCTGATGTAGAGAGTTGGGTTTGTGAAAGTTGCAAGAAAAAATTTAATGACCAGGAAAGCAAGATCTTGGAGTGTGAACAGTGCGAAGGTCACCATTGTGCTCATTGTGTGAGGATTTCTGACGTTGAATATGAATTTATGACTGCCAGAAAAGACATCCATTGGTTTTTGCGAGGCTTGCGACAAGAAGATAACGCAGGGTTTACGCAACAAAAAGGAGATTGAAATAATGATACTGTCAGTTTGGTAGCTCTCTTCTGAATTTTTTCGCGATGCGCAACAATGCACGAGGACGACGTAGGTCTACAGTGACATCATGCGATGACAAATGACAACGGATAACGACAATGATGACTACTAGGCTTTGTGCAGCAAGAAGTTATTATATTGTAAACTCAGATTTGTAACTTTTTTATTATGCCAACTTACAATTTTAACTCGAACGATGCAACGTACACTAGCCTAATTTTAATAACGTGTCCATCACAAAGCATGATGCCCAAACGTCCGGTGCCTGAAGGCCCCAAATTAATGCACGGTTAAGCCCAAATTCCATTACGCTGACTTTCACCGAAACTTTCCCGCAGGGAAAGTCGCGGACATAAACCATCTCGACATGTCGAGATGTTTGCGACAAAGTCTGTGACAAGTCTGCTACAAATCCGTTTGTGTCGCTCTAATGGAATTTAACCCGTTACAATGCACGGGAAAAGTCAGCAACAAAGTCCGAGGCAAGTTCCCGACAAAGTCGCGGACATAAATCATGAAAGTCGGGGCGTGATCTGTGTCGCGAACTTTCATGATTTGTATCCGCGACAAGTCCGCGACTTTGTCGGGAACTTGTCCCGGACTTTGTCATTGGCGTAATGGAATTTGGACTTCACACATCACTAATTCGTTCAGAGGCACAGCTGAGTACGATGGGTAAAATACGGATGTCCTCTGCATCGACATCTGTCTTTTACCCGTTGCCACATCCGCCTTTTACCATAGTTCCAAAAACACAGTAGCGCCATGTCGGCCGCCGAACCAGTCAGCAATTGACACTGCAGCGTACCTCTTTAATAATTTGCACTTCTTTCAATTTGCTCTTGACACATGTAACAATGTCTGGTGAACTGCAGAAGACAATAACGCATATTAATAAACATCTAGACAGCATTTTAATTCTGCTTACTATTAAACGAACGAAATGTAATGTAAACAAACATAAAACAACATCCGGAATACGATCTGCCTAAAAAGCGACATTAGCAAAAACAAAAGGTCGCGAGTGGTGCGTTACGTTACGTGCAAGCTGTGTGGCATGAATCTTTTTAACACTTCTCCATCTTTCTCTGGTATACACTACACTTAACAGTTGCAGTCTGATCACCTGTAAAATGGCTGTATATATAATTATGCTAAAAAAAATTTCCAGTATACAAGGTGGGCCAAAAAGTAAGCTAATGCACTTTGTCCATATCTTCGCTAAATATTGATCAATTGTGACAATTTTTTACCAGCATACTCTGTAAAAAAAGTTGCTACTCAGTGGCATGCGCACTACACCTATTATGTCGCTACGCCACCTTGTAAAACATAAATATAATAAAATCAACAATATCTACAGATGGTTCGGTCTGGTGGTAAATTATTAAAGTACGGTACCAACTGAAATGTAAATACGTTATATTGTGTCAGGAACAATGGAGAAACTATCAAACATCTTTTCAAATAATTTGAACGATTTTACTGTGCACTATTTTTCAGTGTACATTAATGCTGCTCGGTGGCTGCAATCTTGTTCAGCATGAGCATTGCATTTCGATTGTGCAGCCCTATAAAGTGTGCACTATTGTGCTAAAAGATGAAAACTTACTCTTTAGCTATATGTAAACATTTGTAAACATTTTCTACACAATAATTTATATTTAACATTTCAGTTAAATACGTCAAAAATCGACCAAGACCTTCTGCCAATCTGCAGATTTTTTGTTTATTTTTGGATATTTGTTTTACAAGGTAGTGTAGTGACATAATGGATGTGGTATGCATGCCACTGAGTAGGAAATTTCTTCCAAAGTTTACTAGTGAAAAAAATGTGAAAACTGGTCAATAATTAGCAAAGATATGGAAAAAATACAATAGCTTACTTTTTTGGTCCACCCTGTATAACTTTATAGAGCAGTATCAATTTCCAACACAACTGCTTTGGAGCTAAATTAATCATGCGCTAAATTTAGTATTGATCTTGTGCGGTGTTGTAAGTTTGTAACCATTAGGTGAGATCAAGTTTTGCTGAAACTTTGTCTAAAATTACTGTCTCAAGAACATGACATTACCCATTGTTGGCATCAAACGATGTTAAGAGAAACATTTTTTTTTATTTCTGAAGCTCAAACGTACATGATGACTGCAGTAACTTTAGGCAATGGCATCACGGGCTAAAAAAGTAAACGGGCACTGTTGCAATTTTCCGACAGACACTGCAAACTTCGGACAAAATTCTAACAGTCATCTGCAAATTTTCCACACAGGACATTCTGCATGCTCCAAATTTTAATTTTGTCCCTAAATTTCCCCAAACTGGGGCTTTTTTGGCTTCAAATTTTGCATTTATGGATGAGAATTTTCTGATAAAGATTTCAAACAACCCAAAATTTAGGAAGGGCAATTATCCTCATCTCCTCTTCCCACTGTGACGCCACTGATTTGAGGAACACAATAATAGACATTTAACCGACAGTAAAAGGCAAAAACACTGCCCTTTCATTAAGGTTCATTTTTTGAGCAGTTCAAGTTAGTCACGTTAAAATGGTACAAGTATTGTACTGATAAGAGCATTAGACATGATGCAGACAAACCATTTAGTACTTGCAAATACATTAAGCTGGCTATACAACTACAAGAAATCTGAGCTAATGCTCATGCAATGTGTCAGAGCCTATAGCAGTTCCTGTTCGCAGGTAGGCTAATCTTGATCTATCTCCACCCATTTCATTGCAATTCACTCTTTTTGCAGCCAAAAATTACAAAAAAATCACTAAAACCCCTCATTTTAGGGTTCAAGGTCATCAATGTTGATACCATTAAAAAGCACGTCATTGGTGTTTGTTATGATAAGCAACATGTCTGTGCGTATATCTGCAACCGTTTTCACAATAAACAAGCCAATAGCAGAAAAATAACCACTTTTTTGGGGGGGCACACCTATTTACACTCGCTTGTGCAGACATCCTTGAACGTAACGGGTCAGGACTTGGACAGCTATAATTTACATTCAATGGCAAAAATTTCATATGCAAGTTGTGTTGGTTAATCTCCAACCATTTCGGCGCAATTCACTCTTGAAATGTGCATCACAGCTTGAAATCGCAAAAAAATTCACTAAACCCCTTATTTTGGAGGTTCAAGGTCATTCAAGGTCATCAACGTTGACATTCCTAAGAAGCTCGTCACCAGTGCTTGTTATGATAAGCAGCATGTCTGTCCCTATCTGCATCTATTTTTATGCCAGACGAGCCAATACCGGTAAAATAATGTCTTTTAGTAGAGCTGTCAAAGCGTTAATTTTTTAAATGCATTAACGCACTGCGTTAATTTTTTTAACACATTAATTAATGCATTATTAACGCACCCAGGCTCGTCGAGAGGGAAACTAGAGGGGTAAGTTACCCCAGGCCCTGCGACGTTTGGGGGCTCCACCTGTGGAATATCGAAAGTTAGAAACACATTTTAAATGTATAATCAACAATAACTGACGCCACAGCTAACACAAAAATCTATTAGCCTGTCATCATAATAATTACTGCATTTAACAGAATATTGCAACTTTTGCTCTACAGAATTTAGTAAATTAACTTAAATTTATGTACGTGTGTGGACTTTTTAAATGCGCGTTAATTTTTTAATGCACGTTAATTTATTAACGCATTGACGTGTTAATCAATGCATTAATTTGACAGCTCTACTTTTTAGAAGGGGTGCCCCTCTTTCGAACCCTCGTTCGTGAAGACCCCTTGATCTAGGGGCATAAAATTTTGTCCCGAAATACTAGAGACTCTAGACTATCATATAGTGAAAACCCGAAGTCTCTATCTCACCTGGGCTTGAAATGGTACCAAGAAGTGACAACAGGACAGACGGACAGACAGAATTACCGTAGCTAATACGCGCTATACTAGCTCTGATGCGTAAAAATGGTGGCAGTATCATTTCTTAATGGTCAATATCAACAAAGATAACATGAAGTGAAAACTGTCTGGGGCACTTATAATGGATGAAAAACTATGGCTTAGATAAACCGTAGAACTGAACACCATAAAAATATAACCTAAAGGCTCTGATTTGTGATCATAAAAGATCACTGAGAACCAAGAGTTGGCTTGAAAATTCACAACAAGACTTAGACATTCAGCAATAAACAAACCGAATCTAAGTTCTGAGTTTATAAATCTAGTAGCATTTCTGCCAAGGTTATTTACAGTACACGAACACAACAATAGCACTGTTGTGAGGTGTTTACCATGAATGAGACTAATGTATCTATCACACTGTAACCCTTCGGGTTCAAATAACACACTTTGTGCATCTGTCTCCTGACGGCATCAGATACATTGATGCTAAACTTTGTCTCAAATCTTGCTTGCTCCATCATATCTCAGAAGAGTCTGCCATCACATCACCATAAGCCTCTGATACTTTCAATCAGAAAAATAAAAAAAAGCATCAACATACATGTACATTAGAATTTTGTCTTAGGTATCAACTGTCAAGATAATAATTACCGAAGTAGAATGGTACACAGAAAGCGCAGGACTCCAAAAATGCCACGTCCATTTCTTTTTGCTGTGTTTTCCAGGTGGCAACACTATATCAAGCAAAGGTAAAAAATCCTTAACCCTATCCATGATCCATATGCTGATACAGATCACCACCAAAATCTAACACCTTTATGTCTAGCTAAGTCTTAACTTTTACTGTAAATTTCAGCCAAATCTTCCTGCAACTTTTTGTGTGAACCTGCTAACAAAAATACAGAAAAACTAGAAATTTGGGGCAAAGCCCAACGTGAGTCCGCCCGGCGCCCTAAGTCCGACTGGGGAAATTAGAAGGGGGGTAAAGAGGGGGCTTAGAGTAGATCAACATGAGCGTTTATAACTTTGTTCATAGTGGACGGAATTTCACAATTTTTTTTTGTTCAACGCCGAAAGAATCGTACTCGTCAACTCGTTTAGATTTCGTCGCTATCTTCATCGGTTCCAGAGATATTTGCGCTCAAACTTGAAAGTTGTCATAAATTGCACTGATTTTTGAACGTTTTTTGCCCTCCCAAATTTTAGGGGGGCGGTGCTAACAAATTTCGTACTTGCGTTAGCACCCCAGCCTAGAGCCGCGTCAAGTGCCAAAGTTTCGTCGGGCTACACCCCCTAACTCCGAAGTTATAAGCGCTCCTTTATTGCATTTTAAGCCAATTTGTGACCACCCTTTGAAAAAAGTTGTAAGGGGGGCCCCCGTCCCCGGTGGAGGGTGCGCTAGTAAGACTTGGTGATTCTCTAGCACGTGTAAAAATTTGGGGGCGCAGCACCTCCTAGCGGCCGAAATATGGACTTCCGAAATATGCGCTTTCGGTGGGTACCATTAAGAATCCAAATCTCCAAGGATACTGAACCAAACTTCACCGGACTTGTTTCGCCTAACGCAGGAGGAATCGCAGTAAACAAAATAAAATCTGAATTTGAATATCTTCATCCGTTTCGGAGATATTCGCCGCCAAACTTCGAAGTCGTCTGAAATCGAGCTAAATTTTGAATGTTTTTGGCCCCTGAAATTTTTTTGGGGTGTGCCCCCCAAAATTTTGGACTGGCATTATAAAACAGGGCCTAGTACTGACCATCGTGCAAAATTTCACGCCGGTCGGCCCACGCATCTCGGAGATCTCGCGAGTGGAGAAAAAAACATCACGGGTAAAACTTAAGTCCGCTCCGCAAGCTATTGCTTCCGAGCGGACTAAACTAGATATTTGAGGCAAAGCCCAACGTGAGTCCGCCCGGCGCCCTAAGTCCCACTGGAAAAATTAGGAGGGGGGGGGGTAAAATTTCCCCGGCATCAAAGTCACGTGGCCCGAACTCAAATGCATTGGTATACGCCAAACGCGCATTGTCGACTTAGGGTAGATCAACATGAGCGCTTATAAC
>Ga0209367_1006588_pt1 | contig 16051 bp, 9 predicted proteins | sample WorMetLIZISLAND2_FD_187412 | JGI IMG/M metagenome (GOLD analysis project Ga0209367, IMG submission 187412) | Marine gutless worms symbiont microbial communities from Max Planck institute for Marine Microbiology, Germany - Olavius geniculatus... ... | reverse complement strand
AAACAAAATAAAATGGGGTCAGAATTCAAAATAAAGCAAAATTAACAATTTAAAAAATTCAAAATTAAATAAAATTTTAAAAAAATTCGAAATAAGTAAAGTCTAAAATAAAATAAAATTAAATAAATATAAAATAATAATGCAAAATAAGATAAATTCAAAATAAAAATAAAATTTAAAAATAGTGTTGCAGCGCAAATTACGGCTGAACTAGGTTCAAAGTGAAATTTGACCTAAGTTCAGAGTTGAGTGATGTTGATGCAATGCGCCATTAGTAACTGATGGATATTTTTTGTTGCATCAGGTACGGTGCAAAAGTGCGTTTTCCTCATGCGTTGGTCATGACGTTTCTGTTCAAAGGTGGATCGTAAGTACTTATTGTAGTTTTTTATTGATTTATTTAGTCACGATGTTCGCTTGTGCGAACATAACTGTTGTTTTTGTTTTCTTCAAAACTAGGTTTTTGAGCAACACAATTTGTAGTTACTATATGGCATTGAAGTGGCTTTGCTATTAAGGCAACTCTGATTGACTGCCATATTGACAAGCCCGATCTGTAGTTAGCATGTTAATCAAGTTACCAGTTTTTTTCGCATTTTTATATTGTGTTTACTGTAACCATGTGCATGTACATGTGTTGAATAAGCTGCTTGCTTACTTACTTACTTTCCTGCTGTTCACTTGTGTTTGGCATGAGGTTACGTGCTCAGGTGGAGGCTGTACTGTCTGCTACCTACACTCACTCAAGGAACCTTGCAGCGTTCGTGCTCACATACAAAGCTGTTATGTTGCTGTTGAGAGAGGTCGATGGTAGCAAACTACGTCAGCATCATGCATTCATCGCCGCGTTCATCGGCGGCTTCATCATATTTGGCCGCTACAACAAAGTCAACGAACAGGTCAGCAGTGGCATAATTTAGAGAAGCTTATAGGTCTAACTTGAGAAGAACCTTAGGAACAAGGCAGACTCATGAAAATTTTAAGAAAAATGTGATTTGCAACAAAAAATCATAACTTGCCCCCAACCAAGTCCATTTTCTGCTGTAAATTCAATTGAGGCGCTTCACTGAATTCAAGCCCCGTCCTCCAATAGACATTAGATAACAGGGAAGATTAGTAGAACTGCCATCAGTCTTACATATGCACAGTTATAATGGCAAGTTCTTACAATGTTAGGTTTAGGTTTAGGTTGTTTCTGTTTTATGTTTCACATTAGGGTTTTCTGTGAAGGTTAAACTTTCTGTCCTATTGTTGTAAAAGCTAAACTTACTGTTCCATTATTATGTGTATGTATGCACATTTTGCCTGGCAAGGCCATCCCCGAAATGATCATTGCTGTGTTGGGTGGGACGTTAAACCCTACACACTCTCACTGAATTCAAACTAGTTGTGAAAAAATTGTCACTTGTTCAGCTTCCGGTCAGTTCCTTGCCAGGTGTGCAGCAACGCTGCACAAGTTGTTCGCCGGGAAGTCTAACCTGACACTGGTCAAAGTTCGGTCATACTTTGCAGCTAGGAAGCTAAGATGCCTACTAGAAAGCAATGGCAGACTACCACTGGGTGTATTTGATTTGTTTTTATAGCAGTTTATTAGGGTTTGATTGGCTGTCATTTTTTTGACTTTATGCCTGTTGTTTTGTGACTTTCCAACCATTATTGTGATGTTACCTAGTAAACACAGTATGTCTTATTCTGTCTTATGTTACACATATTTTCTCAATCAGTCAACCAGTCAGAGCTTCCTTAGTAGCTGAGCTCTCTGTCTTATCGTATTCATAACCGTTTTTATCTTTACACTGTATGTTCTTTCTTTGTCTTAATTTCTGTTTTGTGCTTATGTTGTAGATAAACCTCTATCTGCTGTCTCGGATTATCACTGGCTTGGTAAAGCTCGGTGTTGTGAAGGGCTACATTCCTCGGCCGTGTGTACAGCCATTCCCATGGTTTGCAGCTGTAGTTTGGGGCGTTGTACTGTGGTTATTTGAGCACCATCATAACACTCTGCAGTCATCACTGCAGGCATCAATGACTTATCTCTATCATGACAGCAGTCGGTGGACCAGCCTTCGTGACTTCCTGCTTTATAACAGATGATAGCCATCCATTCTGTGATAGTTCCCTCTGATTGGCCGATGGCAGATTTTAGCTGGTATCTAGTGTAGCCTGCAGAATTTTGTGCAAATATTTAAGAATTTTTGTGCTCCAATTTTCCTCAGTCATTTGTCCAATAAAACAAGGGTATATATAGTGCAGTCACTCAGCATGTGCAAGGAGGAAGAACTAAGGGTGACTATCTAATGATCCTAATTTTTACCCCTAATACCATTCTAATGGAATAACAATACTTTTGCTTGTTCACTAGTTGGCAACACTATAATACCAGTAGATGTTTTTTGTGATAAAACAACATTTGCGCAGAGGTTGTCCTCATTCAGTGCTGCTATTTGTGTGTGAAGGTCAATTTCATTATTATTTCTCACATCGTAATCAGTTGCATTATTTTAGATCATTTCATTTCATGTGACATTTGTGTACATTATCACCGTCCATTCCGCAATTATGTTTATATTGAGTAAGGCTGCGTTCACACAGACACGAGTACGAGTCCAGGTTTCGGTTTGCCTACACTTGTCAAAGCTAAATAAGTAGCAAGTTCAAAAAGTTTCTTATAAATAATTATAGATAATAATTTTTGCCATATTTATAATACTGATGTTCGCATGTTTTGATCTTTGTACTTTATCTGTTATACTGTTTTGCCGCATATGGTATTACTTCAATCACTTCTATACACTTAAGTAAATATTATAATCTGTCATGTCAACAAAATCGTGTCTATTATGTGCCATGTGGCCCTCTTAAAAATTTAGGCTCTTTTTCTGTTCGGCAGTGTCTGCCTGTCTGTCCATCCATCTATCCGATACCGAAGGTCCTAACTGAAAAACCAAAACGTGTGTGAACGTTCCACGGTGCAGAAGAGACTAATGCCAATTTTCAGCTGAAAAGGTCACAGCTCACTGTAATGGATTCTGCCTTGGGAAACCTAACCTAACCCGAATTAACTCCAGACAGAAAAAAAACACACAATGTTGTCTTTAGAGCAACTTCTTGAAAACAAGTCAAAATAGCAGAACAATCGAATGCAATATCACACACAACGAAGAACAGTGAGTGTCCTGTCCATAGCCAAACCACTGTCTGACTCAGCTTGGCCAACCCTGCATGGAGTGGTTTCATGGCCATGTTGAGTTTTACATAATGATGTACAATGTAACTGCTGCCACACACAACAGGTACAAAAAAGTAAGCTGCTGCATTAAATATTGATTCCATTTTTGGAATAATTTCACTGATATACTCTGCAGTGAATCTGCAATTAATCTCAAGTTGAAACAGTAAATATTAATATACTTATAGATAAATTTATCAGATTGCAGCATCTTTATAAATTCACCGATTTGTTGAAGTTTGATCAACCAGTTACCTTACTCTTACTCAGAATGATTTCTGTGTACCACTAAATGTTGCCATGATGAACAATTTGTCACAGATACGAGGATACATCACAGCATGGGATCAGACCAAGTGATCAATGGAGAAAGGAACACAATCACGAAAATGAGACAAGTTGATGAAATAAGAATGGGCTATAACAACTTGCTCATATCTATGACAAATTGTATGTTGCTGCAATGTCTACCAGCAAACAGAAATCATTCCGGGAAAAAATTATGCAACAGTTTGCGAAGCATCAACATATCAGAAAATAAAGGCTACAACTCCACATTTTTACACAGTGTTTCAAAGGAAGCATAAAATATCTTAACCTAAGTTATGGGCAATGACAAAGAAGCCATCTTTCCTCAGTGGCGTCTTTAACATCTGCCAAGTAACCTAGAATACTCAGCTTATAATGGAGACACCTAACCATATTAAACTTATTCCATATGCACTACGAATGTTCATATTTCATTTTCTCAAAATGATATAATGCTACAGCTTACACATGAGCATGGTCTAAACCAGTAACCTAATTCAGACATGATGTTAACATCACTAACAGAGTCATACCTGGTAAGTTAATGCCAGGTGGATATTTGGCTTGTATTGTAGACCCTGGCTTGTATTAAAACAAGTGGCACAGAACTCATGGAGCTCTACTAGACACCTGGCTTCTAGTAGACCTGGCTTGTACACTGTGTCTCAAAAAACAGACCTTTGTTACATTTTCAAATAACTCCCACAATCGTGGTTCAATGAGCATGAGCTGATTATATAACGATTCTTTGTACCAAAATTTCTTGACACTGAAACCGGATAGTTCCAGGTTACTTGAAAATGCATCAGAGGTCCGGTGTTTTTTTAAACACAGCATACTAAAAGTTTTACATCAGCAAGTCTAAAAGTGCACATAAAGCGATGACTAAACTGAACTGACCAATGTGTGAGCAGTAATACATTACCGGGGTACTGCTTGCCCATTGGTCACTTCAGTTCGGTTCAGGTCAGCCACGTCGTTCTGTACGTGCCTTAAATGGGATGACACACAATTGATGAAATCACCCACCGATTTTATCGATTGTGTGTCATCCTCTTTAGTAACAGCAGTGTGTGTCGTTCAGTCTGGTTGTCAATCATGTTTCTTGCTCTTTCGGAGCGCATGTTCTTTGCTGATCTCCTCACTCACGTCCTGTTGAACCTGACGCCACTTCTGCACCAGACCGGAGACGTTCTTCTTCTTTAGTGATAGACCTGCAGCCACCAATGCCTGCCAAACAACAACAACAAACACACTACTACTGCACTGCCAATACAACTACAATGATGACACATTACTACTACACTTCTGCACCGGTCAGGAGACGTTCTTCTTCTTCAACGATAGACCCATGGCCACCAATGCCTGTCGTACAACAACAACAATAACAACCACACCACTATTACTACTACTACACTGAGGCATAAAAACACACCAAAACTTATCGATCGTAACTTAAAGACGGATGATCAGATTTTAAGCGAAATATTACATTTTCATTCAATGCAATATCATTATTTGATTAAAATAATGCACATCTGGCACATTTTGTCCAAATTTCTAGCACTGGTTGACAGTTTATCCAACTGTCCAGTTTGTGCAACTGCTGACAGTAAATATTTGAAATATTTGCCATTTGTGTAAGCACTGGCACACGAATGCATTCTCCATTCGTTGATAGCAGTGTTCATAATGCTCTGATTCAGACTTCAACCAGTCGCTTCTTGAGTTCATTGATATTTCTAAACACAGTCCCATAAACTTGCTGCTGCATAACACTGCAAATACTGTCGAATGGACTGTGATCAGAGCTGTTAAGGGCTACGTATCTGGAATGAAAACTACTTAAATCTCATTATCCTTCTCCAAGTTACTATAAGTAATGTCACGGATGGTTTTTTGGCATTTTCTGTTCATTTTAATGTCGATTTCATGTTTTGATTTCCCCAGGTAGTGCAGAAGCATATGTTGGGTGAGGTGGAAACTTGAATAACCGTTTGATGGCAAGTTGTGTCAGGAATAGTTGTAGCAAAAATTATTAAAATCCGCCTTCAAGTTATAATCGATAAATTTTGGTGTGTTTTATGCCTCACAGTGTACACTTTTGCACCAGTTTGGACACATTCTTCTTCAAACCGACAGCCACCAATGCCTAGTATACAATGAGCACACACACTGCTGCTAGTATCATGTGAATGATACCTTGTCCTTGTCCTTGTCCTTCTTGCGTCGTCGTTCCCTGTGCTGGTGCGTCGCTGCGTCGTCAGTAGTAGGTGTCGGCGGCGGTGTTGAGGCACATGTTGGTGATGACTCTCTGGCTGTCGGCGTCGGTGAACTGACGACCTCAACCTCAACCTCATGTAAGGCCGTCGGTGGCGCACCTTCTGCCAGCTCCGACTGCGCCGGCGCTGGCCAGTTCAGCATCGGCGGAGCACTGATCTCAACCACAACCGGATCTACCGCAGACACCAGCTCCAACTCATCCGGCTGTGGACTGAGGTCACCCATCATGTCACTGCATGTTTCTCCATCCTCCGTGGTGTTGTCAGGTGGCGGTGGTGGGGGAGGCGGGCACCCAGCAAGTGCCAGGATGTTAGCCCCTGACAATGTCCCGCCGAGGGGAAGGGGCGGATTTACCACCTGCGACGAACCCACCGCATTCGTCTCTATGGTGTCTTCATCTTCTCTACGCTGCTGCTGCGGCTGGTCGTCCGGCTCTGGTCCCTCCGGGTAATCCCAGCGAGTAGCCCCGGTGACGTTATGGCAGTAGAAGTAGCGCTTGTATGAGCTGAAACAGACCCAACAAACCACCACGCAGTATCAGAATCTGACCTTTAGTTTCATATGGGGCTGGAAATTTTATTATGTCTTAAAATGACTTTCAGCTCGAGGTGGAGAAAGCAGCGCAACAGATGAGTCAATAAACAATCAAACATTGTACAATGTCCATTTATTAAACGTTGAATAAGGCAAAGACATGAGCATTATATGAATGCATGAAAAGTAAGCAAAATATCATTTCTTTAGTGGCAAAAGAATACTTATCCAGAGAGTCTTCACATCAGTGTAGACTGCAAGCTGTTTTACATTACGTCAGCTAGTGACGTTAAGATCTATTCACCAGCAACGTGCGAAGCAACATTATACTGGCTAAGCCCCTAATATGAAATTAGTAACGAAAGTGTTTTTTTCAGATGAATTTTCCCCAGCTAATTCTGCAAAATATTAGGACCGCTTTTGGTAATTTTTCTCAATTTACCCTACAGTTATCAAAACAGTGGCATTTTTCATTATCTTTCCAGATTTTTCAACAAGTAGTCACTGCACAGTCAGCTATTTTCAAGATTTGTGCAAGGCTACTTGTAACCAGGTCCGTCGAGAGCCACAGTGGGGCCCGGGGAAACATTCTTGTGAGGCCCCCAAACATTTTTGTGGAGCCCCTCTGGGGAGAAAATTTTTGAATTTTTCTTTTCAAAATGGTGCATTCTGGTGCACTTTATATTTTTGGGCGATTGTGGGGCCCCCCAAACCTCACGGGGCCCAGGGTAGCTTACCCCCCTACCCCACCCTCTCGATGGGCCTGCTTGTAACCCAATGGCTTGACACCCAGACAGGGCCATCATCATCATCGTCCTCATCATCAAAATCATGGCCTCAATGCCCGCTGATGTCCAACACCTGCTTTGCCATTTTCTGCCAGTTGCTTCGGTCCCGTGCTGAATGGCTCAGTTCCTGCAGATTCGCTCCTTTGCACCACTCCACAACATCATCCATCCACTCTCTCTCTCTGGATGTTTTTTCTTGTTCTTGCCATCCTGCTTCCAAAGAACAGTCAACTGTACATGACATAGCTGACGTGTACTTAGGAGAATGTTCTCATGACAGTGAAAACAATAGATCCAGTGAGTGCCGATGTAGTAGGACAGATGCTTGACAACTCCATCGGCAGACCTGCAAACAGTAACTGCAAAACAAGCAGTCATATCACACCCGTCTAGTCTACAATATACGAGCTAACTACTCACATAATTGCCTACATCATAAAAAATATAAATGCCAGAAAACTGCTACTATTGCATGGCAGATAAGGACTTCATTGCAATTTATGATAATTTGTGTGCAAAAAAATTAAATTTGAAATTTCAACAGTCCAAATCATTGCTGCTGATATCATGCTGAGCAACATCACATTTAGTGTTAGCTTGAGCATTAAAAATGATCATACTCTAGAGGTGTGCAAAATGGTTTATGGAGTTCAGTTCGGTTTCAGTTATTAAAATATCCACAGTTTTCAGTTCCGAATCACTGCGGGTTCGATTTCGTTAAAAAATCATGACGTGGATCTTTTCTGTTTTTGTAGTTTCTGCTAAAAACTGCATTACGGGATAACAACAGCTAACTAGTTGACTATCCTCTGGAAACGACTGGGAAAATATTAAGGCACATGTTTGCAATTCTCATGGACAGCTGATGGGCAAATGCTGCAAAAAACAAAATAAACAGAACAAAAAATTCTGCATGGTTCTCTTCACTTCTAACAATCAAAGCCAAAACCGAACCAACTTTCAATTTTCTGCACACCCCTAGATGATACTCACTCATACCAGGCTGAGTGATGGTGCTTGACACACTCATGGCCCTGGCCGATGTTGAGAGCTTGGCTGACGACGTTGATCATATGCCTCACAGCTGTCTGCCTTGCTGGCCATGTAACCCACGTTTAGATGCAAGTCCATCATTGACACACTTTTTCACCCATCACAGTGATGGTGCAAAATGCAGTGTGTTCACAGCGGTTGTGTGGTGTAGCAGCTAATGCATCGATCAACGAACTATATTGCTTACTCTACGCCGGGCCCGGACAGTATCTGTACGGCTGGCTGACTCTGTAGCTGCCAAATGGCTTGGTCCAAAGGTCAACAGCCACCTGGCACTATGTTACATTCACCAGCTAAACCGGGCCAACTCTCATAACACCGTGTCACTGTGTCACGGCTAACATTAATTCTGCTTATTAAGGCCAACGTCACACTACCTGGTTCCAGCTGCTGCATCAAAACGATGACGAAGATGACAGAAAACTGTGACAAACAATGCAGCAGAGGTACAGCAATATTCCATGTCTCTGATCACGTCTTTGATTACTGTTCGAGACACAGAAGCTGGTGATCTTGGCCGTTTCAAGTGTCATAACTACACCAAGTACACCTTTGCCAGCTGATACCAGAAGCACGTTGGATCAACTAAACTTAACTTGTCCCTGGAACAAGTTCTTTTCTCATACAAATGTCGTAATTACCAACCACAATTACCTGCTTCTTATTGTTGTCCCAGTTCACCCAAACTCAACTCCGCTCGACAAATGTGACAGCGTTTACTGCCAAGGAATTCTGTGGCCACTAACTGCCAGGCTGCCACATCACTTATGGTCGGTCAATATCAAGCTAACTCCCACAAGTGTGTCACGGCTGCCACAGTGGAACACCGCTGGTGCCAGACGTCGTATCAAACAAAACTCAAACTGCATCCATCAATTGAGATTAGAATCTATCAGCTATTCAGACTCTTCTGATGACTCCAAGTCATCCAGGATTCTCCATCATTAGCGCATAAACTGAGACTCAGCGCTGTAATGTTCACCAGGTGGCACTACTGTTCTCAACAGATATAGCTCTGATCACTTCTGGAAATTCTGGTTCATAATGATTATGACGTCCCAAGAAGAAAAAGATGACGTTGGTCTGCTGACATTCCGCAACAATGGGATCAGCCAGCTGAAAGCTGTCCACAACGAAATGCAAAAATGTTAAGATGACGAAAAGACGGACCAACCAACCCCCAGCAGAAGGGGGGCACCATGTTCAAAGTAGCATCATAGAACGTTATGTAGTACCTGTGCCAGTGACACGACCAGCCCGGAGGCGTAGCATTAGCTTCGTACTGACGCAGCGTCGTGCACGACTCGCGCAGTTTGTGCAGAAAATGCTCCGAGCTCAGTGCACCACAACGCCAGTCATCAACACGAGTCTGCAAACAAACACATGTCACAAATGTCAGACAAAACCCATCTCAGAGCTGACGTATACAATCAATCACACAATGTTACCTGCCACCCAGCACAGGTGAACGCAATCCACCTTAACCCCGGCCAGACAGAACGGCACTCGATTTACTTATCCCAGATGGCTGGAAACCTGAGTAACCAGGTGGCTGGTAATATATCGAGATCGTTTACCTGTATGGACCAGCGGGCTCGACACAAGGCAACTACACTATCAGACACAATCTGTTAACCACTAGACAATGTCACCGCATTCAACCAACGTTCGCACATTTTACTTACATAATTTTTGAATTAAGTTCTTGCTTTTCAGTCTGTATTTTCCGGCATTTACATTTATCCAGACAGCAGAAAACTGGCCTTCAAAATCTCAAAACTAGATGGGTAGCAAAAAATGAACCACCAAACAATGGCTACAGGCATAATAACAGAAGGCAGCAAGAACACCTAATATAATATGTATACCAATTTCAAGAATATTAAAATTAAAAAAAAAAATTTTTAAACACGAGTAAAGCTATTGATACTGATATTATACATCACATGGTGGTAGTATTCTGTCTAGTATAATCTAATCTGCACCTCATATTTGGCCGGTTTCCTATCATCATTGTGCATTGTGCACTACACAGATCAACTTACTCACTTACTTTACTTACTTAATCAGCTGTATGCATTCCTCACGTGTATCTGTCTCCTTCTGTCCTGTAGATTTTTCTATCTCTGCCTTTCAGGTTACCGTGTTTTGTTGGTGAATAAATCAGTAAAACTGAAAAAAAACTGAACAAAGCTAAAATGTGTAAAATATGTCACAACTAGCTGAGTGAGAAAACTGAGTGTTGCTGTTGTTGTACCTCGAACTGTACGAGAAGCAGTTGTAGTTTGGATAAACCCGCCCGCGTCACTTCCAGGAAATCCAGTTTATCTGCTATCAGTGACGACAATTCTGATATCTCCGACTGCAAACATACACAGACACACAAACAAAAACGTAAACCCCTTCCTGAGCCACAGGGCCAACAAAATGGCAGTGAACTTTCCTTAGCCCTCAGCCAGATATCAATTTACACTGCCAGTCACAAAGTGTGCCTTTTTACACCCCGCCTTCACCCATACTCCTCATACCTACCCACAAAGGGATGGCCAGGCTAAGTTTACCTGCGTGGTTGGTTACACACCGAGATGGTTCACCATTCTAGCGGTGGTCACCCATCCAAGCAGTAACGAGGTCTAGCATAGAGTAATTTCACTGATCTAGAGCAAAGTGTTAGCGAAAAAATTTTGTGAGCAGACAGCAGCAGCTAGCCAATTTGAGTTCAAACATTATTCACGTTAGCCAACCAGTCGGACTGAATTCGAATAGTCAGGTTTGGAACTTGGTTTTTTAAAAATGGCATTGGCTAAACCTACCTAAAAACAGTGCCCCCAAACTTCATCCAATTATGGTTTATTGTATAACTAATAACAAAGTATTTTTACAGTTTAGTTTAGAAAACATATAAACCTATAAAATTGCAATTGTTTGGGATATTTATTTGATATGGATAACATCCTAATAACCTAAAACCCCAATACCCATTATCCTAAAAGCTGGGCCTTTTTAATAAATCTGAACTTAACAGAAAAACCCAATAAAATACATAATGTTAGGCTGTATTCACACAGACACAAGTAAGAGTACAGGTCCGGGTTTCCATTTATGGCCCACAGAAGCTTCACTCATACGAGTGGAACGTTCATGGTTACTTGTACAAGCACATAACTCAACGCGTGTCGGCCATATTGAATAAAATCGAATTGAGGAAATGCTTCGCCATTAAAGCAACGATATTCCATCACATCGCTAATAATTTCACCAACCGCGCACCTCTAACAATGAATAATTTTACAATGATGTCAGTTTTGACGTCAAATACGTGCCACAGATTTTGTAGATTACATTATTGCTATTTATGGGTAGTTTACTTCGCACGGTTAGATATGAGTGAAATTTACAGGTAACTCGTACTCTTATGTATGTGAATGGCAGTCATTGAAATAAACACAAACTCTTGTTTGCCAGAACTCGTATAGGGGGTACCCGTACAGTGCCGGACTCGTACTCGTGTTTATGTGAACGCAGCCTGAAGCTTCTAGGAGCCGTAAACCAAAACTTGGACTCGTATTCGTGTCTATGTAAATGCAGCCATAGGCTTTTTTAAACCTGCGTTTTTAAACCCATGTACAAATACTGCAAAGACTGCACCTAACTTACAAGACTTACAGCAAAAACAGAAGTACAAAATCTGTCACATACCAGTTCAGTGACTTTAGCCTTGACATCTGAAGACAGAATGCGCTTCGGCAGTAGATCCAGCACATCTTCTTCCTCTATAAGTTACACGTGAGCATAAAAGCACAAGTACACTATCCACAAAAAGGCTCAATACAGATGTAACACAAGCATCATCCAAAAAAATAAGCTACAAAATGACATTATTCTGTTAATTATTAAGATAAGAAAATCCAAGATAGACGTTTTGTAGGGAATTTATTCCAGAATACCCCAGTCCCCAGTAGAACACTACTACTCCCACAAATACAAAATGAAGAAACCGGCAATGACGAAAGTGCTAGTAAACAGAGGAGGAGGCACTGAAAATGAAGAACATGAAAATGATGGATGAGACATGAAAATGCGAAACATGTTTCAAATGGCTGAATAGGAATAGATTGAAGAAACTTACATTTAGCACTGCTCCCCTGTAGCCATTTACTTCTCCGATTTGAAACTTATATTTTAAAGTTGCATTTTAGTAATCAAATTTGCATTTGAATTGTTCTATAATAATATACTATTTACCTTGCTGCTATCACTTGTGTTCTGCTGCTGTTTTGAAAAGAATTCCACAGTACATTGTAATGTGATCTATTTTTGAACTGCATATTTCTTGTCCTCCAATTTAATGTCCGTCAATTTTATGCGTGGACGCTTAGTCCATCAATTTCATGTTCGGCATTTTCAGTCAACCCATAATCAGGAGAAAAAAACTAAACAAGTAAATATGACCAGGTTTGATCTTCTTGACTGGCATTGGTTCATCCATGTAGTCCGATTCAGCCTTTCTCTTCACTGTGGCTGTAGCAGTACTAGGGCCAGAGTCCGATGGAATGAGATCTGATCCAGTTAAGTTCTGATCACTTCTGGACTCCGCAGTACCCTGCATAAAAGTGTCTCTATAAAATAAAATTTAAGAACAAAGAAAGCTAAACAAGAGATTTTTTCATTACTGGATATGATAACACAAAGTAGAACCACTAGTCAGCATCGCAATCTCACAACTCTGTGTCCAACCGTTGCTGTGTGTTTCTTAAGTCTTGAGCTGAAAGGAAGCTTGTGCCCATTGCTGTGTACAATTCACAGACTTCATCTGTTGTTCCATTATCTGCTGTTATTACATTCGTAAAACCAGTGCCAAATTATACCGCTTATTAACGAAGGCAAATGTACATAAACAACTTGCCACCTGTTACCTGATAGAAACTGGATTACTGGGTAATAGCAGACAACTACTCTCTTGTAATGATTTACACATAATTCATAAGTCATATAAAACTGAATGTACTGGCTTTCCACCTTAGATATGTAGGCCTATGTTTCACTTGTTGACTGCAATTCTCATGGACAGCTGATCGGGCAGTTTTGCAATTATGTGGAAAAATGACCGGACAGTCTGGTGCGGTTCGGTTTTAAAAACCGAAACTAAACCACCTAAACTAAAATGTCAGACATTTGGCACACTCCTATTACTTATTTACTTACTTAAAACTAAAATAAAACAGAAGTTTTTCTGGATCACCTTGTGGTGAGGCAGCAGTGCCATCTCGAGTTGATTATCAATGTCATCTGTGTCCAAATCCTCTGTTGCTGGACCAACGATTTCATCATCGCCTTCATAGCGTCGGTTCACATACTCATACCTACACATAAAGGTTAAAAAAGGTTGCATGTAGCTCCTCATGGGAACCCATTGCAGAACTATGTAGCGTCACCTGCCATATAGGATTACATAGTGACAGATGTAAAAGTGGATCACCTTTAACCACAGGAATAAAGCCTGGTAATCAATTTACTTACCCCGAAGAGATGGATGGTTGAGTTAACCTCGGTGGCTAGTCATATACACAGATATAAAACCACAGATAGTGGATTCAGCAAAAACTCTGAAGCCCAAAAAATGCCACGCCCATCTCCACATATGCACGATAAAAATATTTAATATAGTTTGAATTACAAGCATCTTTAATTTGGTTTGCACAACAAAAAGTCGTAAGGTTACAGCTACAGGATCCAAAAGTACATGATATGCAATTTAGAAAAAAATAACGTACCGGGTAACAAAAACAATCTGGTTTGCTAGCAGACGATAATGACGTTCGTGACATAAACTGCGTTTTTTGATGGCCTATTTAACACCAACGCGTTAGGCATACCTGCTGACAGGACGGCAGACAAAAAACTCTAAAGAGTTTTGTTTTGTTGTATTGAGGCAATATACTAGAAAATTTGCTTTTCGTTCTCCGGCTTGGGCATATTATATACTTATATATGAACTAACACTAACGCGTTAGGCATCAAAAACGCAGCTATAAGTCAGTGGATCATACCCACTGAAATATGCACGATGAACATTTAATGAAATGGGCTTCAAGTGGCTTCAACTTGTTGTGTTAGGAGAATGGTGAGTAAAGAGTCTACTTATTTATAGGTCTGTGGTCATATACCAAAACGGTTTACCTGTCCACACCACTTGATGGTCACCTGACCTGGAAATCAAACCCACGATTCTTGATCGTTAAGTCCAATGTGCTAACCATTACACCACCAAGCCATATTTCATCAATTTCAAACAAACTAAAATCCACATGAAAAGTTCTACAAAATTTCGTAATATAGAACTTACAAGTCTTTTGACAAGCTAAAAATATCACACTTCGTGTAACATGGAGTGTTAAGTTAAGCCTGCAAACAAACGCTTATTATTTGTTAAGAATAAATACAAGATTCATCATCTGACACTTGTTTTAGTTTCGAAAACAATCTTCTAAATAATGAAATTTTTTAAAGACTCGTAAAACTTTTGAACGTTTCACCTCGTGTGAAGTTGTCTAGTCTACTGATGCCCAATAAATACCTGTCTGCTAGTGCTACTACTGCTACTAAAGCTGCAGCTACCACCACCACCACCACTAATACAACTACTACTACACAGTACACATACCTTACAACAGGCTGATCATCGACATCAGCTATTTCCATCATGTCCTCATGCACTATTTCCACTTCTTCGACATTCGGTAAAACCTCTGCTGCCTTGCCCGATTCTTCCGATGATGAGGGCTGTGCGAAATCGGTGGAATTCCCATCTACTCCGTGTGATTTCGTTGCAGCGGGATGTTTCATCTTCTGAAGCTTGTCATACAAAGCTTTCAGCTGCTGTATTTCATCTCCAAATTCTCCACCTCCTCCCGGCCTTGATACAACACCATCTGCTGCCGACGCCACCACATTATTGTCTGCCACTGAAACTAGCACAACAACAACACCGAACACCCGTAAAGTGTTACTACTACCACTAAAAAAACTTCAAAGTGCACAGAGCTCTTCATGGGAACCCATCTCAGAACTATGGAGCGTCACCTACCATATGGGATCCCACAATGTTACTTGCCACCCAACACAGGTAAACCTCAACCCTACCAAAGCAGGCCAGTACTGGAATTACAGCTAACTATTCCAGAAGAATTAAAGGTAGTAACAAGATGATTTACCTGTCAGCAAACCTATCTAAGTAGTAACCTGGCCCAACATAGAGACCAATGCATCAACCACTACACCACATTATTACCACCAAGACAACAACTGCAACAGCCATCATTAATTAAACTACAACTGTGATCACTAAAACTCTGATGAATGTCGCCATGCCAAACGGGGTGTTCGCCTGTCAGATGCATGCGCAATCTCGGTATTTTCATCGACGCTGACCTGACGATGCGTACCCAAGTCAGTCAGACATGTTCGAAGTGTTTTGCTGCCCTTAGATAACTACGAAGCATACGCCGATCTGTGTCAAACGACGTGATGCAGTCGCTCGTCATGGCGCTGGTGTTTTCCAGGCTTGACTATGGCTCTGCAACTCTTGCCGGCCTTCCGAAGCAACTCATAGACAGGCTTTGGTCTGCACAGAACGCCGCTGCACGACTGATCTTCAAAGCTTGTTATCAGAACCACATTCAGCCGTTAATGCACAGATTAGACTGGCTTCGGATGCCAGAACGCGTTTCGTTCTGGCTGGCACTGCTAGTGTATCGCTGCCTCCACGGCTCTGCACCTGGCTACCTGGCCTCAGATCTTCAGCGTGTGTCACACCTCAACGCACGTCGACGACTGCGCTCTTCGACTACATCAG
>Ga0209367_1006587_pt1 | contig 16052 bp, 6 predicted proteins | sample WorMetLIZISLAND2_FD_187412 | JGI IMG/M metagenome (GOLD analysis project Ga0209367, IMG submission 187412) | Marine gutless worms symbiont microbial communities from Max Planck institute for Marine Microbiology, Germany - Olavius geniculatus... ... | reverse complement strand
ATCGCACCGACGGGCTATGGTGTGTGAACAACTTGCCCAAGGTTGTTACTTGAGAGTGCAGTGGTTAGGGATCGAACCCACGACCTCGCGGTCATTGGGTCCGACACGCTAACCACTAGACTACCAAGCCAAACCATCGAATCAGCCAGGGGGCGAAACGGCAAAGGGGCGAAAAAACCATAATTCTGTATAAAAAAAAAAAACTAACGAGACAGTGGGCGAATCAGCCAGGAACGATCAAATGACTTACCGAACGACGATCTGATTCGGCGAACAAGCGATCAATTTCCATACATCAGTTTTTATATCAGTCGCAAAAAAAGTAAAAAGGTAAACAATCACCACTTGCGAGGTCTGCCTAAAAAGCGAAACCAGCGAGAACCACGAAATCGCAAACCAAATCGGCCTAAATGGCAAGCTTGATCTTGAACTTGAACTTCGCCGACAAAATACCAAAACAGCAAGCCGGTAGACGATGTGGCTCGCGACGACTAGCCCGTGACATGCCATGTTCTTGACGCGTCGCGAGCCAACACATAAACATCGTCAAAAGTTCAATGACGTGCGAATCATGAAGTCACTTGAAAATTAAACTTTCGCCCAGTGTTTGAAATGTGAAAAATATAGCTGTGGGGTTGAACTCTTCGACCGTTGGAGCACAACCAAAACTGTCATGTAAATCGTATGTATATAGTATAATATATAGCTGACCCCCAGTACATAATTTGACACAGTGTTAGAGGGTTGAGAAAGAGTTGGGGGTTCACTACCGGGGTACCGAAGGACACTGCCGTATTTTGCCAGTCGAAATCATCACTGGTCTCCGCCGCCAAAAATTTTACGCGCCAATTTAATATCGAGTCTTTCTTTTCAATGCGAGCTTGGACGCTAATAAAGTAATAAAACTTTTGCAAGATTAGTTCACTATTGCGCAATTATGCTGCCGTTAGCCTACCTGCCGTCCGTCCGTTTGGTCGTTTGTTACTCAAGAGCTCGTCGCTGAAAAATAACAACAGCATAAAAAACTTCAATTGATGCGAATTAAAGTCCCCATAGCATATGATCCTCGCGGTGTTCAAATGTTTAGCTCCAATGGTCAACGATGAAGTCAGACATTAAATACATATAAAAATGACGCAGATTTTGCGCAAACGTAGGCCTACGTGACTACGTAGGCCTATACACGTTCTTAATTACGGCTGGCGGGTCACTCGCTTTTGTTCTGTTTGTCTGTCCGTTTCTGCCCTTATGGCGAATAAACGTGTTCATTATACGACCAGCTCACGCGCCTTGGGCGCTTTGCCCACTGAAACAAGGCGCATATCACTTTATTCGATCAGCAGCTTGACGGGCGACCGCATATACATGTCGGCAGAAAACATATGCCCTCATCCAGCGGAGTCCAATCCATTTACAGGCAAAAGCAGGATGCTTTCTGAAAAAAAGTTGAGGCATTGCCCATTGTAAAAGACGAAATACGGTTTAGGCCCCTATGTTTTCTTGCGGTGTTCTCAGCTAACGAATACTGAATATTCGGTTGAACTTCGGCAGAATGTTGTCTCTGAGAGGAAAAATTTTCGAGTCTGAGTCGTGTTGTGCGTAACTTTCGTAACAGTGAAACTGGAAAATAAAATTGGGAATAGAAACTTTGCTGCTGTAATTAATGTAAAATGAATATGGGGATTAGGCTGTACGAACTCATTCTTCTCGATTGGCGTAATCTTATTTTAGCCGTGCTGAAGTCGACAGTATAATACATAGTAGCCTCTAGCCTATAGCAGCAACAGGAGATGCTCGAACGTAGCCTACAGACCTACTGAAATTGAATGTGTTTATGTCTTAAATGTCTGGAGACTTGAAAACAGACCACGTAAAACTTGAAAGTCCCTAATGCAGAATCTATTTTAACACGAAAAATGTGTTTGGCCATTGGAGGCCTAAGTTCCCTAGGCCCCTTGTCTACGCCACTGCTGACAGAGTATAGGCAGTGGCGTTGTGGCTAGGGGAGTCAGAAAGTGAGACACTTGTTCCCCTCTAAATTTTTCGCTGTCAGAAAATTGTCGTAAAATCTTTGGTCGAAAAATTTTCGTCCATTTGAGGCCGAGAAACGCACGTAATGGAAAACTTTAAAAATTGCAGTTGTCACTCGAAATTACGTTGAAATCCACCACGCCACTGTTCAAAGACTATGCTAGTAGGCTTATACTGGCTTAAAGACCCGTAGACAAGTGGGGTTCGAACAGTGGGGTTCGAACCAAGAAACGTTGCGTGAAAATAACCGAAAATGTCACCACCGGATGCAATTTTGAGTTCGGCGATATTTTAATAACAAAGAGACGAAAAGAGTAGACCAATGCAGGTTGCAGTAGAAACGTTCTCGAGAGGCCTGTGCTATGCTTCATTTGCTCAGTTGACGTGCTAAATAGGTAGGTATGTCAGGGGCGTAGTCGGCGTGCTGTTCATTAATGCACGCCGACCACATGTAATGTAACGACTGATCTTAATACACAGAAATATTAACGGCTACGGCAAAGCGTATCTCATAGGACATCCAGTGCAACGTTATGAAATAGGAAATAGGCCTATAGCGTGCAAAACAAGATAAGACATTTAACGATAAAAAGCAGACGAGTGCTATATATTGTAGCAAATACAGGGTGGGCCAAAAGAGTAACACCCCAGCTTTGAGTTTCTTCGCTTGTTAGATGCATTAGCCCCCACCCCTATATTTGCAATTTTGTTTACTCACGCATCTTTTTTAATGCAAGACGTCGTTCTTCGTCTGCCGATGTTGACAAGTTGTATTTTTACAAATAATTAATAATTTTATCACGATGTTTGGATTAACTAATGCCGAACACCGTTTTTACGCGCGACAGCAGAATGCTTCGCGCGTCTTTGCCATCGTCTGGGCGTCTGTCTGTCTGTCCGTCCGTCTGTCACACTCGAGATCTGTATCAAAACGGTGCAAGCTAGGATCACGAAATCTTCACTGTGGGCTGCCCCAAGGTCTCTAGTTTATTGTGACAAAATTTCGTACCACTGGGTGCAGGGGTTCCCCTCGAACGAGGGCGTCAAAGAGGGGCACCCCCTAAAAAAGACGTCATTTTGCCGTTATTGGCTCGAATAATGTGAAAACGGTTGCAGATAGATACATACATGCTGCTCATCATAACAAGCACTGGTGACAGGCTTTTTGGATTTATCAACATCAATGACCTTGAACGACCTTGAACCCCTCAAAAAGAGGTTTTTAGTGAATTTTTCGCAATTTTTGGATGCAGCGCACATTTCAACACTGAATTGCGACGAAGTGGCTGGAGATAGACCAAAACAACCTGCGTATAAAATTTTCAGCACTCAACGTAGACTTTAGCAGTTCAAGTCCCGACCCCCTAGGTTCAAGGAGGCCAGCGCAAGCGGGCGTCAAAGACCGCTACCCCCTAAAAAGTAGTTATTTTACCGCAATTATCTCGTGTAGCGTGAACATGGTTGCAGATAGGCACAGACATGCTGCTTAATAACAAGCACTGGTGACAGGCTTTTTATTGCTGTCAACGTCAATGACCTTGAACCCTCAAAATAGGGGTTTTTAATGGATTTTTCTGTGATTTTTGGCTGCGACACACATTTTAAGAGTGAATTGCGCCGAAATGGCTGGAGATAGAGCTAGACTTTTTCCGCACGACATTTTTTTTAGCATAAAACGTACATTTTTAAGAATCTACAAGTAGTTATTTTACCGCTATTGGCTTGTATAGCTTGAAAACGGTTGCAGATCGGCAGAGACATGCTGCTTATCATAACAAGCAGTATAGTGACAAGCTTTTTATTGATGTAAACATCGACGACCTTGAATGACCTTGAATTTCTAAAATAGGGGTTTTAGTGTTTTTTTTGCAATTTGTGGCTGCGGCGTAGATTTCAAGAGTGAATTGCGTCAAAATGGATAGAGTTAAATCAAGACAACTTGCGAGTAGGAACTGCTAAGGCTGTCGCGCGTCTCATGAGCTTTGCTCAAATTACTTGTGTTCACAATCGACGTGTGAGGAAAACTGACAATCTGAAACAGTTTATTATTATAAAAATGTTTTTCAAATATGAAAGCACATTTAAACTGTGAATAATTTATACCAAATGCTAAAATTGTTCAAACAGCAAAAATATAATGGTGTTTTAAGCTTCTGTTAATCTGGTGTGATATCGACGTACTGTAGTTAAAAAAGTGTTACTTTTTGGCAAAGCATGTAGGCCTACTAGCCTACAAATAAAAAAGATTAGTAATAGGTTTCACTCAGAGCTCATTTATAATGTTAGCCAAACACTGCAGATTTTACGAAGGTGTAATCTCGTGTATAATTTTTGGAGCGTATAGGCTACATACTTAGCCTACTTGAAGCGCTGTGCAATTTTCTACTACGTTTCAACAATAAATAATGAAATTTTTACGCCCGACAGCAGAATGCTTCGCGCGTCTTAGCCACGGCCTGGGCGTCCGTCCGTCCGTCCGTCTGTCCGTCACACTGCTGTACTGTGTTTCAACGGTGCAAGCTAGAATTACGAAATCTACACCATAGGCTGCTTCAAGGTCTCTAGTTTTTCGTGACAAAATTTCGTGCCCCTGGTGCGGGAGCTCCCCTTGAACGAGAGCGTCAATAAGGGCCCCCTAAAAGACTTTCTTTTGCCGTTTGGCTCGTATAGTGTGAAAACGGTTGCAGATAGGTACAGACATGCTGCTTATTATAACAAGCACTGGTGAGAGGCTTTTTAGATTTATCAACATCGATGACCTTGAACGACCTTCAACCTCCAAAAAAGAAATTTTTAGTGATTTTTTTGCAATTTTGAATGCAGCACACATTTCAACACTGAATTGCGACGAAATGGCTGGAGATAGACCAAGACAACCTGCATATAAATTTTTAGCATTTAATGTAGATTTTAGCAGTCCAGGTCCCAACCCCCTAGGTTCAAGGAGGCGCAGGCGGGCATCAAAGACGGATACACCCCCAAAAGTGGTTATTTTACCGCAATTATATCGTGTAGCGTGAAAACGGTTGCAGATAGGCACAGAGATACAAGCAACAGTAACAAACTTTTTATCGGTGTCAACGTCGATGACCTTGAATGATCCTGAACCTTTAAAGTAGAGATTTTTTTGAGTGATTTTTTTACGATTTTTGGCTGCAACACACATTTTAAGAGTAAATTGCGCCGAAATGGCTTTAGATGGATCTGGACAACCTGCGTATGACATTTTTTTTAGCACAGAACATACATTTTAAAAAAACTAAGCTTCGATCTCTTAAATTCAAGGAATATGCCATACGGAGACCTCAAATTTTAGTACTCTTTCAAGATGCATTTAATATCTTATTGCTGTGGGCCTACACTGATTGCCAAAGTGGCAGGACCGCTGCTATCGCGCGTTCAAATTACTTGTATTGATTTAAAGCGATATCCCATATCCCTGCGACCGAGACAACAGTAGACAACCAGCTCATTAAAACACACAGTCCTTAAATTTAGACAGAACGTAAGGTAGCATCGTTTCCCCACATGTTTCCAAGGAAAACGTTGTTTCCGATTACCGCGAGAACTCTTATGAAGGCTTTCGTGTCAATGTGCCAGTGACACCTTGTAACACTGGGGTTTGAACCTTTCTCTCACCATTTCCGGTTATCATTTCCGTGAAAACACAATTGTCAGCAGAAACCAGACGTTAAGATTAAAATACACCAAAGTAAATTTCGGCTGGGCCGTGACGTGGGTAAGCTCCCCCAGAACTCTTAGTCGGCTGGGGGGGAATGATAGGCCTACCTCTTCCAGACTTTTTCCCTCCCAACGTCTTTGGCGTCTTGAATCTCACTCTCGGCGCCTACGGAGTCTTGCTCGCTTGCTGGAGTTCTCTCACTTTTTTCTCCGCAATTTCACCACTGAAAATACAGCCATTCAAATGTCGGGCCCAACAAACAAGTGTGCCAGTCTGTAGGTAATCCAAGTTTTTCTGCTTACTTGCTTACTCTTACTCAATTACTTACTTGTTTGTTTACTTAGGCCACTTAAAAACACGTGCAATAAAGTTATTGTGCTAAAATGTCACAAAAGCTATAATATTACTTACACATAATAAACAGTATCACACTGGGTAAAGCGAATCAGCTATCACAGTTTGACAACACTATAGGCTATATGGACGACTATATGGATGTAACTAAAACAGAACCAGCGGCAATCTAAATTCGATGTTCATCTTTGCTCCGAACTTTCCCAATCAGCCAAACGTTGACAGCACTTCTCTTCCCTGCACAGTGACAGATGTCCAGTCAGAAAGCATAATGAGTAGACCCTAACAATATTTATTCGTTAAGCCTAAATGTTTACGTCTACAGCTAAAAATGTCCAAAATATTGCCAGTGCGACAGAAACAGCGTAGCAGTCTTGTATTCAATTAAAAACACACAAATAGTCATCATGAATGATGAGTCAAAAACTTTTAAGTTTATTTCTACCTTTTTATGTCATCTGTTTATATAAAGCATTATAGCGTATGAAAAAAGTATCAAAGCATAGAAATAAATATAGATGTTTTAGGACATTTAATCTAAGGATAACAAAACAGATGTTTAACCTACTAGGCTCCTACAACATGCGACATAATATAGCGCGAGACATTACGTGACTTAATTTTGCCGAAAAGTTTATAGGAGCCTAAGCCCATAAAAACAGTCGAATATTTTAACCTGTAGGCCTAATTGAGATTCACAGCTCTTCTTTTATAGCTTTACTTGGATCTTTCCTAATCAGCCAGAACGTTTGCAGCATTCCTTTTCCCTAAAAGTTACAGTTGCCATAATAATTAACATGCGTTCAGTCAAACAATAACTTGTGCAGTAATTTCAATAAATTCCTTGGTCAATGCTATATTAGTATCCACAATGCACTGCCAGTATTAATGTCAAATTACTTACTATTACAGTAACAAAGATAGTAAATCTGTAATATCATAAATGAGTAACTGAACGTGATTCCGATAACTGCAATTGCACAATACTAACATCAATTAAGTTCATTTGTTTTTTCAAATTTTCGGAGTTTGCATAGGCCTACAGTGAAAACGGGAATTATACACTGTAGGCCCCTACTGCCGGTATGCAGCAAATACCAAGCAAGTGTTTAACCTTGACGCGGATTTCACCGCGTGGTTCAGTGACGAATTCTGGAAATGCCATGACAGCGGAATAAGCGTTCTCGCTCATATGAACTTTCAGAGCTGAAACATTGACAACACTTAAGCCTACAACAGTGGTTATACAACGTAAAATTAAAATGTTTTTGCAAAAAGATCATAAAGGCATGAGCGATGCCAGAGGGGGATTCAGGGGCAGCTGCTCCCTGTGCCCTTGCCCTTGCCCCAACTGTCCCCCATCCAAAAAAATTGACGGTGATAAAGTGCCCTCTGGTCAATAACCCTAACCTTAACTCCTAACCTTAACCCTAACCCTAACCCTAACCATACACATGCCAAAATGTGACTTATTAAACGTTATTTTTTCAAGACAACACAGATATCTGTGATTATTTGCGTTTACAAATATTGAAAAGCAGGCAAATTTGCGGCTTTCATTGCACGTTCGAAAGCTAAAAATGTTTCAGTTTCAGAGGGCTTCCCCTAACTCCCCGATCAAGGGCTCTGCCCCTGGACCCCGCTACATCTTTCGATGCACACAGCAAATGAATAAGGTCGACATTTAACCCACACACAACAAACAAATTATTCCCCCTCTAGTTCTGCTCTGCATGGTCCTTACCCTCCGCTGCTCTAAGCTTTAGATTCTTAGCATGCCCATGCATACTGGCACATTCCAGACGTAACAAATGTAAGAATCATCGAAATTTATCAGCGCCACATAATTGTCAAATAGGTTTAGATCTATTGATAAATACCAAATAAGCGTCCACGACGTCAAATCGTACAGGCCTACTGTACATTCATCGTGTGCGAGAACAAGTGCATGAATTAGTAGGCCTAATCGCGTTAATACGTCGAACGATTCATATGATATCTACTGGTATCATACACACACGAATTGAATCAAACTATGATAATAAGTCAAACTGTCAATTGAAGTTGAAATTAAATGGATTAATTAATCAGTTTAACAGTCGCTGCGAACTCCAATGTCACATCTCAATTAATATCTTCAATTGACAGTTTAGTTAACTGCATGTGTAGCACCACACTATGACACGAATAGTCTATTATGGTTTAAGAGCGTTGAAATTGCGAAACTTGACAACGTGAGACCAGAGTACTAGGCATATGTTGTGGGTCAACGAGTCTTGGGGAATGATAGCTGATGAAAGACACAAATGTTGAGAAAAAATCTTCTCTAGCTAAAGTAAAAATAGATAAACTAGAGAAATGTCAACTGAGAAACTTTCGAGAACGTCGAATGCAGCAAAGCGTCACTGTGAGCATTTTCTCGAGCACCCAAACAAATCTTGCGATGTCCACCACTTCATTCTGGTGCCGCGTTTGTCAGGTCTCGCGATGTCAATTAAACCTTAAAAGTTTTGCAATAAAAAACTGCTTTGAGGCTCAAGGTTTATATTGCCTATGTTGCTTCGGCACAACATTGTACTACGTACGATCCAAACTGTTCACCGCGTCTAGAAAACGCCGCGCAACAGCTTAGGCTAATAAGTTTCTATTAAACTTGACTAGAATAAAGCTGACCTTCTCCGGTCGATTCCATGCGTGAAGCCGTGTTCACGGTGTCACCAAACAGACAGTATCTTGGCATTGCGTGTCCCACCACTCCTGTATAATGTATATGCAGCACATGCACATAACCACGACGTGACACAATCAATAGTGACCTAAGCTTATATGCCTAGTTTTAGAACCAAAGTTTCCCATGATGACATGTGTCGTGAAAACGCGATTACATTAATTGTTAATACAGTAACAAATATAACGGATGACTGACGACAGTATAGCACACGCGCGAAATAATTTATACAAAAAACTATTTGAAAATTATTTCTGACAGCGTTTCAGCATTTTCGGCATAGCCATGTTAGCGTCTCTTCTTATTCAATAATGTACGAAATAAGCATTAACGACGTTAGCATAACTAGGCACATTTGCAATAAAGAAGCGATATACAACGAGAACCAAAGTAATTTAGCAAAAAGCAGAATCGTGCAAGTCCATCTAAGTTATCGCCAGACTAACCTTTGGCTTGGGATTCGACCCACAAATTTTCCATTCGGCGACCCCATGTAACACAATGTCGCACTGGGCCCCACAACTTACTGTACCTGCCAAATGGCATCTAAATACGTTGACCGGTTTAAACAGGATGCATAAATGTGACAGACAACATATGACAAACAGACAGACAGACAGACATTAAAACAGATCACGTTACGGAGATGAGCTCGAGGTGAATAAAATCATAAGCGATTGCGCCTAATAATACTATAGAGCTGAACAGTGAGTCAATGGCAGGCCTGCAGCACAGGGTCCGGTGTGTATTCCAATGCGTAGTTTAAGAGTCTCGTCAGGACGATGACGAATCGTGAAGCGAGATACTTGATCCAGAAGATCGAGAGCCATATTGCAGATCTTTTCCACTGTATATACACAATTTGAGTAAAATCAAAGATCGCTTCAGAGAATGCAATCGAGCACCATATTGCAGACCTCAACGATGTGTCGTCCTTCGTTTGGTTTTGGCAATCCACTCACAACCATGTACGCGTCGCCGATCGTCTCAACCTGAAAACATAGTGTACTACAGTCTACAGACTTGTAGAAGTCGAGTTTTGGCATTCAGTCCATGTTCCGGTAGACTTAAACTTAGACTTAAGGCCTGAGGACTTGCAGTTTTATTATTTTGTTTAGTCGTATTGTCCCGCTTTTACGCTGCCGCCCATCGCCCGCTTCACGAGTATCGCTCGTCAGCCTGACCGTTGATCCTGTAGGGACTTTTAAGTCAAAAATAAAAAAGCGTGGAAAACTACAATTTGTGTGAACGTCTCCGAAAACCCTACACCAGAAAAAACGTAAACCTTAAGTCGGTCGTCCGATTGCGGACATACGGCAGTTTTGAAGTATTTTGTGAAACGCGAAGTCCGTCAATCATACATTGATGTCATATTCCTTTTCAATACCACAGAAAAGTAGCGCGCGAGAAGTAAAATATAATCAAATCCGTTCACGACACAGAACGTTTGAGACATTTTTGCATACAGGTACAAACAAAAACAATAAATAAGTCAAATAACGATCGAATTTTAGTAAGGCCTACTCAGCGCGCGCGAACTGAAATTCTACAACCAGAGAACTTTTTTCCGCAGTATAACGTGACTGTGACCTTGTAGACGTCGTAGCGTGCTATGGTGTCGTCGAACGTACTGTAGAGATCATTCAACAGTTCCACGATCTGTATCGGAGAACTTTCTGACGACAACACCGTGAACCCGACAATATCAGAGAAGTAGATTGTGGCGCTAGGATACATCTGTGGAGCCACATTGCGTCCAGCTTTCAGCTCATTCGCTACAAAACTACAGAACAGGTTTTTAACAGCGCATAGTATCGACATTGACTTAGGCAGTCAAATAAGGTTTATACACTCCATGGGCCCCTACAAACTTCTGGACACCCACTTTACAACGACCTCTCGTCTTTTTGTCCAGAGTTTTAGTCGTGAACAAACTGACATGCTGTTCTAGAGCGCCGTGAAAGTAATTGCTTAGCACACTGTATATATGGGCCAGCATGAATAAAGACTGTGCAAAATAGGTAATTTTATTAGTTAACAGTGTGGTGGATAAATATCTATTCTTTATTGGTACGTCGCATGAATGCAACAGAGACATGGAATGGCAGAAGGCTTCAGGTCACTAAAAAGTTTTAGCACGGGTAATTTTGACTGGTTTTCATACGACCTATAACGTCTTCCCGGGCTCTGCCCTTTGACACCACTGTGGACTCCGTCACCCAGGTTTAGATGTGTATTGCTTTCTCATTTTTTTAATCCTAACTTCGGCCTGTTCAACTTCAGAATGAAAGATCAATTCGTCAACTCAAACTTCGCAACGTAAACTCAGCAACGTACGCAACTGAGCTAACCGAATATTTTTCGGACGGCGGGGCGTAAAATTTAATATCGGTAAGCCGGCTTAACCAAAAACTTTTTCGGAGGGGGAGGCTAACCGAATAAAAATTTTAATGAAGGCGGTTATGGTGACGGCTTACAAGTTTTCGTTTTTTTTGCTCTAGGGGCCAACGAGTTTGAAATACGTGCTGAAATATGGAAATGAGGAAAGCTTACGTTGGCAGCATTCGGTGGAGCAACATGTCTGTTTTCTGTTTCTCATCCATCAGTTCCGCAGTTCGTTGTTCCACTATGCTCTCCAAATTATCAGCGTACTTCTCCAGCTTCTGCAGCATGCTGTCCATTATGTCAAACTTCCTGCAACGTGGTGTAATAAAGCCATTCAAAATACACGTGCACGACGTGTGCTTTAATTCCTCGATGTTTGCTCGACGTTAGCTTGACGTTTGCTTCATGTAGGCTATGCTTTATGCATGCTTCATATTTGCAGTGTAGGGCCTAACTAGTTGAGCGTAGATATTTACCTCCGCCAAGGAGGCAATGTTTTCGCCGGACTTTGTTTGTCTGTTTGTCTGTTTGTTTGTCGGTGTGTTAGCAAGATAACTCAAAAAGTTATGGACGGATCTTTCTGAAATTTTGAGAAGGAAGGAATCCTGGATTCTGGATCACTTTGAAATTTTGTTAACATTGCGTTAAAAGAGGCATAAGGGAACCGCTGCAAAACCGAAGATGGTGACGCCACCTGGCGAATAGCTTTGCCTTGGCGGAGGTACCTGCGGGCTATGACTGCTTTCTAGTTGCAATTGTGATGCCGGCGATTTGTAAGGTCACGATTAACGACACAGAAGTTCAAAAACGCAAAGAAATCCTATCGGATTTGTGGTATAAACTTAAGATGTAAGTATACGTATGCAGATGTAAAAAAACAGCACACGCAGTAGCTTAACAAATTTAATACAAAACAAGATAATGTTCATACGAACACGGAGTTTGTCCAATGCATTTCGATAATTTACAGTATATGTCCGTACAAATATAATCAGTGAACCGTTTAAACCAGTAAAAAAAATCAAACAGTTTAATTTCAAATTGTACAGCAGCAAAGATCCTTTCATCATTCTGTATTATTTTAACTAAACAACAGACATTGTCAGTCACGAGACCAATCGATTCGTCACTAGCGCTTTACTATAAAAGGTCTATCGTCACCATACGTCTATCTTGCACCGTTATGGAGGTATGGCGCCTCAAAGATAATGGGGTCACGAGTTTGACCTTTTGGGATCTCGTGACGTCATAGGTCACTTGACCATTCGACTCCCAAGGGCTGAGTTCCTATGGGTGGTCCATGGTGACCATGCGTCTATCTGGCACAGTTACGGAAATATGGCGCCTCAAATATAATGGGGTCACGAGTGTGACCTTTTGAAGTCACGTGACGTCATAGGTCACGAAAGAAAGATGGAATAAGGGAAAAAGAAAAGGGAAGGAAAAGGATGGGAAAAAGAAAAGAATAGTGGAAGGGGAAAGGGGGAAGGAGAAACAGAAAAGAAGTTAAAGGGAAGGGGAATAAAAATAAAAAAGAAAGGAAAGGAAAAAGAAACGGAAAAAAGATAAGGGAGAGGGAAAGGGGAGGGACAAAAAAAGGAAAAAGATAGAGGAAGGAAAAAAAGAAGGGGAAAAAGGGAAAAGGGAAGGGAAGGGGGAAGGGTAGGTAAAGGAAAGGAGAAGCGGAAGTTAAAGAGAAGAGGAAGCGGAAGGAAAAAAAGAAGAGAATAGGGCAAGGGAAAGGGGAAGGGGAAGGAAAAACGGATGGAGAAGGGAAAAGGAAGGGGGTAGGAAAATGGGGAAAAGGAAAGGGGGAAAGAAAAGGAAAAAGGCCAAGGGAAAGAAGAAGGGAAAGAGGGAGGAAAAGGGGAAGGAGAAGGGAAATGGGAAGGGAAAAGGACAGAGAAAGAGAAGGTGAAAGGAAGATAGCTTAAGAAATGTAGGACGCACGGACACAAAGGTGATTTTATACTCTGTCCAATTCTATGCATAGCATTGGACAGACAACTAGTGCGACGGTTGCAGACCGAATATAAATATTTCTTGTCAAAACCAGAAACCATTTAAGTAGCCTACCTTTCGCAAATTACACAGACCTGAACGAATACTAAATAAACGGCCACACTTCGTATAATTTTTTTGAATATAAGCATGAACTGAAAATATGTTAAGAATCGACAAATACGACCTTCCTTTGTTTATGTTTCTGATGGCTTTGGCGACATCGACAAACGAAGGTCTTTCAGACGGTTCTTCGGCCCAGCATTGTTTCATCAGAGTCAAGATGCCTGGATGCACGCCCTCAGACTCCTGCTGGGGAAGAGGCGGGCGATAGAACGGAGTACGAGTGTCCATAACTTTTTCCACAATTACTACAGCATTCAGAAAACAATAACAACGAAATTAATGAAAGATGCAGTACTCGCCTGTTTTCATTAGACCTACGTGCATTAGTATCCAGACAAGCCACACAGACTCCTTGTCTTTAAGAGCATAGGCTACACATGGACTATCTAAAATTTCGTCGTTAAGGCTCACAAAATGTTTAAAATAAAATTATGAAACTACATGGCTTGCTTTTTTGTTCATAAACCAGCCAATAAAATGTAATAAAAATATTATTTGCGGTTGTTTTCACACCTTTTGGTGGGTCGACATGGAGAAAAAACGGCTCCTCTCTGAACATGATTTCCTGCAGGATGATAGCGAAGCTGTAGACGTCAGCTTTCTGAGTTCCGTTAATAGGTCGAGTTGTCATACGCAGCAGCTCAGGCGCTGTCCACAGCTGATCGCGGTAATACTGATACTCACCCACCTGCATATCATGAAGCGTTTACTTAATGCTTTTATAAAAAAAGTTTATAGATTTTTTATACAATAACAATAAGTAAGTTCGAACGAATGTAGCTTGAGTTAACGTCCTGCTCAAATGTTTTAAGTTTATCAGTAGTAAATCGAAATTTATTAGGCCTATCTCAGGTATTAATGTAAAATACTGCGCATATGTAAGAATGGTCAATTTCAGCATTAGCGTACCTATAAGCCCACGCGTTATGACTATTATAGAAGCATAGTTCGGGGATTCTTGACTTTCAGTTTTAAAATTCGTTAGAATTTTCAAATTTTATGAAATTTTCAAAATTCGTAAAAATGTTAAAATTCGTTTGGCCATTTTGGGGCTATGAGCCCATTCAACTGACTACAGTATGTGTTTGACTCTCAAGTTCCAACCTTGACTGATGTCTAACTACATGAAATCACGCTAACTTGGGACAGTACATTTAATATGGCGAAAAAGTTTCAGTTTGCACTTTATAAAAACACAGTACTGTGATGTATTCGTACCAAAACTCAACAAGTGTAAAAAGTAAAGCTCGTTCCGTATTTTAAAATTTGCAAAAAAAATCCCGAATTTGATTTAAAAAAAATAAAATTCGTAAAATATTCTCGAACTGTAAAGGCCTAACCAGAAGTATAGCCTAGGTCTAGTGTTGCATCAAAACCGCTCTAGAGGCCATGCGTACATTTTTCTTCTTGACTGCTTAAGGTCCATGGCGAAAGTGGATTACTGTAAAATGAACAAAATCACGAACATCCAGCCGCAACAAAGACGACTTAAAGGTTTGTTAACCTGATCTTTGCAGTCATCCTTTCTGAACGCATGGAGAGCGAATCCAGAGATCTTGAGAACCCATCTACTGTCGACGTGACAGTTAGCACTGGACAGGTAACCGTGTGATTGAAACACCGACTTGTGCAGGTAAACCATTCCCTATACCGTCAAAATCAATGTACTTGTCTTTACGTCGTAACACCGATATTTAAGAATCAGTTTTTAATAGGTTTTATGAAATAAGCAGTGGCGACACTATGGGCGTTAAAATTTTAGGCTTAGAACAAGCGAGTTAGAACCAGACACAAGTCGCCGCATTGCAGGCACTGAGAAGGTGGAGAAACTGTTGGGAATGAACTTGTACTGTACTCACGGAATAAGATAATACCCTGATCGACATAACGACAAAACGTTAGTAGCAGATAAAAGTAAACAGCGAACAGAAAACAATATTAGTCGATAGCAACAGAATGCAAACACTCACATTAACAAGATCATGTATTAGTGACATTTTGAAGAACCAATCCAGTTTAATTTCGTCATCTCCAATAATGTCCTGCAACGACACACTTCAGCTAATTAGCCTGGTGTTATCTACAGGGTGCGGCAAAAAAGTAGCCCCCTAAAGTTTTTTGCCGTTTTCTCAGCAACCGCTTAAAATTTTAACATGGAATTTTACAGGTTCATTTACAGAAATGTTCTACATCTAACTGCTAAGTGAAATATGATTATGTTGAAAAACGACGAAATTATAGATTTTTGAACATGACCGCCTACCGATTTTTTAGCATTAAAAAATGTTTAAGCTAAAAATGCTATTTAATTTTCAAAAACCGGTTACCACGTTGCTGCCGATTGCGTCACAGTGACGCCTTGACAAACAGTAATTTATTTTGTTTATAAATTATTACTAAACTGTCGTTCTTTTCAAGCAATCGCCGGCTGCCCACCGGATTCATCTTCCAGCAGGACAGCGCACCAGCACACACAGCACGCAGCGCAGGAAACCGACTGCGGGCCAGCTGTCCAGATTTCATCAGAAAAGACCAATGGCCTCTAAATTCGGCGAATGCAAACTCGGTGGACTATCACGTGTGGTGTGCAATGTTGGAGCTTACCGCAAGCTTAAAACGAAGCCAAAAACGATCGCGGAACTCAAGGAATCGCTTCAGGTTTATCTGGAGCAACCTACCACAAGGACCGATCGACAAGACTGTGAAAGACTTCTCAAATTAAGCGACTAAAGGCTTGTGTTGGAG
>Ga0209367_1006586_pt1 | contig 16053 bp, 15 predicted proteins | sample WorMetLIZISLAND2_FD_187412 | JGI IMG/M metagenome (GOLD analysis project Ga0209367, IMG submission 187412) | Marine gutless worms symbiont microbial communities from Max Planck institute for Marine Microbiology, Germany - Olavius geniculatus... ... | reverse complement strand
AGCATTAGCTCAGATTTCTTGTTTTAGGTTCAGTATTATGTGATTTGTAAGTTTTTTTATTTAATTAGTTGTACTGGGACTGTGTACTTACTTGTATTACAATAAAGCATTTTTTGTAGTAACATGTGGCATGTTACGTTACGATTTTGCATGTTAGGACACACTGGCGGAAGCAACAGCTCTGCTGACGGAACTGGAGAACCAGGAGCCAATGTCGGAAACTGGTGACGGCACTGCAGATACATCCGCCGCTGATGGCGACAGCAGCATGTCGGAAACCACGCCGAGTGCAGTGCATTTCACAACAGATCCGACCGACGAGAATGACGTCTTTGACCAGCACATGTAGCTTGTCGACCGACGATCTCAGTGCTGCTGGTCACTTGTGCCTTCTGATATCGTTTTCATAGCGAATTTGTGTTAACGACTGTGCATGATCTTAATTCCATTTCCACGGATGCCGGTTTACTACTTTCAGCAGGCAGCTGTTGGTGACATCTGGAATGGCGCTCTTGAGTGCCGATGTTTGTTTCCGAGTTCCAGTTTGGGTTCTGTGTTGCGTAGTACTCGGAATGGTTTCCACATTTGGATTCGTTGCTGCTCAACAGTATTGTACGTAAGTTGGTTTTCATTCTGTGTTTGCAAGAACTTTTGAATTTGGTGAAGTATGTAACTGGTAACATGTGCAGCAAGATAATTACTGTAACATTATCATCAGTGTGCACACACGTGCAGACTGTTAGCTGGCCCAAATCAGAGGGTATTTTGCATCGTATTTCATTAATGATTCTATCAAAAGAGGCAGTTTGAGCACAAGAGCAAGTGCTCTTTGTTTTTGTGTGAATACTGCCGTAACAAACACTCGCACATGAGCACGCACATATGCACATTAATGCACACAGAATAGACCTGTCGACTCTGTGTTGTAAGTGAAATGCTATTTATGCCGGTGATTTTTAACAGCCGACTGTGTAGAATCAGTGGACGTTAATTGTGAAGTAGTTATCATTAAACCTGTTGTTGCCTGCTCGACTGGTTCTTGCACTATACTGCATTATACTGTACAGTGGTCTATTGTCAAATTCTAAATTTACTGAACAACCAACAAGGCAGCTACTAGTTGTTGAGAGAGTGACAGCTAACTTTGTGTATGCCATCTGGTAGTAGTATGTAATCTTGCTGTAGTGAGTGCTGCAGCATTAATACTGATCGCCACTCTGCACCATTATTATGATGTTAGAATTTGTTGTAGCTTGCAGTGGTGATGCTTCTTCTCCATTGAGCTGAAACCAGGGATAGCAATGACCGTACCTTCAGGTTTTATTTACTTCCATTGCAATCCCCACTTTCTCCGCCAATTTCCTTCTTTTTCCTTTATTTACGTTAGAAGTGGGACGCCTGAAAACCAGCTAAGGGGTCTGGGCACTTTAAGCTCCCTGTAGTGGGACGAAATCGAATTTTGTGCACTTTTAGCTTTAAAATATTTTACTTCAATCTGGATTACGCTATATTTCAAAAGTATGCTGTTGGGAATTACAGTGATAGTAATTTTGGAAATGTTCTTAAGAATTATCTGTTACTGGTAAACCTATTCAGTCAGCATCTGCAGCATATAATACATTCCATGTTATGTTTGCTCAACAGTTGCCACGTTCGATCTTTTCTCTTGTATCAACATTGAATTTGTATTCATTACCATGGAATGCCATGTATCACACTGGCATAGCCATAGGAGGGGGGTGGGCACTGGGGGCACGTGCCCCCTAGGAGCCTATTCAGTTACTATAAATAGTGCCAAAATGCACTAAAACACATCATTTTCACACAAGTCATTCCAAAATTTTCTAGGGAGTGTGCACAGCCTCCTCCCCAGACCCCTTCCTTATGGGAAGAGGACACCCCTCTCTATATCCCACCCCTCAAGTGCCCCCACTACAACTAGATTCTGGCTATGTCACTGGTGTCACAGGTGCATGAATGTATTAAAAACTGGCAGTATATGCACTTGATTATGTGTTAGTGCTGTTTATTGTTTTTAAATGCATTTTATACAATTATTGTAATTTGGTGTTAGTTATACAACGTACATGATACACCAGTTTTTTATTATTGCAAAAAAGTAGCTGAAAATATGGGTTTTTTTTGCTAAGGTGAGTTTTACTGACAGCAGTTAATATGGCAGATGGAATGAACCAAGTTTCAGTATTTCAAAAATCTTTGTGCACCATCTTGTGACCACAGTCACGCACTGCACAGATTATTGGTAGTGGTAGAACGCTGTTTTGATTAGCTGAGTATGTGATCCACTGGCGCTGTCTAGTTGTCTAGGTGCTACACGGCGTTTTCGCCAGACGTGCTGCATTTTGATCTCTGTTTTTGTTCTTATTTGCCACATTACTAAGCCTAGTAATCAGTGTGCTAGCAACCAGAGGCGCGTTTCGCACTTTTCATTTCTCTGAGATTTTCAGAGATTCTCTGAGAGTCTCAGAAAAAGGCAGGTGCGAAACGCGAATTCTATGCAGCATCTCATGTATTCTCAGAGAATCTCAGAGATTCTCAAGAGAAATAAAAAGTGTGAAACGCACCTCAGATCGCTATGTACGGTATACAGGCACCCAAAAATTTAACTTTGGACACTTTTGCTGATATGATGCATGCATCAAATTGCTGGACTGTACTAACGCTTCGTGTTTTTTGTGTGTTTATATGTCTTTCATTTTGGGGTGAAACGTTAACAGTAAGCAGGCATTACTTGTAAGTCAGTTTGTGTTGCAGTTGATACCTGCGGGATATCTTCGTTTGACCACTGATGGAGACCTTGCATGAACCTGTTCTACAAGCTGATTCCGCGTTAATGCATTGCGGTTTTTTCATGTGCATCATTGTTTGCAATCCATTTTCTCTGTTTTGTGGAGCCTGTGTTAGTATGTCTTCTGTTGTTAGTGTTTTTGTTGCTCATGTATCACTTGACAAGTTGTCAGACTTTGTGACGTAGGTTTCTGGCTGTTTATCATATGCACATGATGTGGAAATTTTGTTGTTTGCATCCGTTACTATTTCGTCTGTCAATGTTTTGTGAAACATCTGCAACGCTATGATGGTAAATTTTATAAAACTGTAAGTGCATTTCATATGCAGTGTAAAATATATTTTAGTCAATTTATTGAGTTGATATCATTTATTTTGTGATGATAGTGACCAGTGATAACTATGTCATATATTTTTTTCCCATCTTCATACACTTGAAAACTATTGAAATGGCAAAAGATGTAATGGAAAGTTTTGCAGTTATGTAGCCCCACTGTTCTCTTTAAACTTTGTGTTCAAATTTTTGTGGAATTATTGGAATTCTCTTATATTGGGGGTGGCTTGTCGCCATAAGTTAGATCAAGATCAAGTGGTCGACTAGTTGTGGGTTTGATTCACGGTCACAAACTTGGTAGCATTCACCTATATGGGCGTAATGGTCTGCAGAGAGAGGTGAACATATTTGGGTTGTGATGTATAAAATTATGATGCATGAAATTTTTAATTTTCTAGGAAGGGGGCCCCCGATCGAGGTCCCATCTCCCAACCCTTCCCCTCCCCCTATTCCAAAGTTCTGGATACCACTGGCTGGGGACAAACTGGCTCAGCAACTTTGTCATGGACTGGATTGTGACATCTGCTTCAGAAAGACCAGCTACAGACAACCATGTAAAGTTCACAATGCTACTGACGAACGACCACCAAAAAAGTTTATGCAAAAAGTGGACATTGGTGAATTGAGCAGCTGTGAATCTTAGATAAAGCAAGCTTTTCGTAGGCCAAATTGCTGTGACAAGCTCCTTATCAGGAAGCCACGCATATATAAAAAAAATTTACCATTTTTGCGTCGCAAGAGTTGAGTAAAATGCGTACCAGTGACTTTGTGATGGAAATCAGGAATAAGGCTTTACTTATTTAATGAGAAGCTGCAATTGTTATGATTCGCTATTCATACTCCCGCCATTTTACTTATCGGCAGTGTTTGGTGAGAAATGTCGGGTGTTGAAGTCGACAGTTCGTTGTCGGTGACTGCTGTACGTTTCAGATCGTAAATATCTTCTGAGTAGAATAACGGTCAATGTAAAATTTCTTGTTGCCCAGTTGTCGGATATTTTCTTTAGTGTATGTTTACTTCGGTAGGCAATATGGGGTAACAGGACTTTCGTTCCCACGTACTTTCGCTCCCTGGAGCGAAAGTTCCATACACTGAACTGTCTCCCCTGAGCGAAAATAAGGTGGAACTTTCGCTCCTCACTCAGAGTTAACATTATAGGCCTACACACTAAATAGAAGCGGTACTCCACCGATTGCGGTACTCCACCGATTCTGGTGAAAGGGAGTCGCGACCCTTCCGTGAGGAGCCAGAGACACTTCTCTATTTTAATTGGCATTTAGTCCTGCACCGGGACATCCTTCGTGGTTTATCTTTTATGCACTCAGCACTGTCGGCATGTCCACAACCACTACTGGTCAGGAGTCTCCGACCATACGCCGAAGAAGACGCCAGCATGTGGTGTAATTGCTCAACGTTTGAAAGCCCAGTTGTCGCTAGGGAACGTGCTATAACTAGCCTAGAAAGGTTTTCCGAAAGATGGGTTTAAGGTTTAGGGAAGAGACTAGAATTTAAAATAATGCTAAGAACTTGACGAAAAATATAATTTAACTAAGAATTTATAAACAAATATAATTTGAGGAAAAATTTGAAGAACTTAGTTAATTTAAGATAAATTAGTTAATAAAATAATTTGCTAGATCCTGCCATCTTTTACTACAATGAAGCTGTACAAGTATACGAACAAATTATAACACCTTAATTTCCATTAGTTTATCAATTAAATAATCATAATTTGTGTTGAGGAGCGAAACCACGTTACGTTGACTGGGAACGAAAGATCCTGGGAGTAGAAGTTCCGCGTCACTTTTGCTCCCAGGAACGAAAGTTCTCGGGATCGAAAGTTCCATTTATGGAACTTTCGTTCTTAGGAGTGAAAGTACATGGGAACGAAAGTTCCATAATTTGCCAATATGGTGCCATGGCAAACGTCATTTGAACTTGGAAGCCCGCTGTGATTTAAAGATATGATGTATGGAACGGTGTCCATTAGTTGTTTGCATGACGCTTAGTGGTCGTGAATGAGTTTGTGTTTCTACTTAGTGACTGACCAAGAAGTTAATAGACTTGTTTCGATCATATCAGAGACAATAAGAAGAAGGTAAAAAGTGGATCTGCGAATGGGTTAGAGATATAGTTAACGTTAGTAATTGGGCTGGGGAATGCTTCAATTATGAAATTGCCGCATTACCCATTGTGATACCCGCATGTCTGCTATCTGCTTTTTGCCTGTAGCCCACAGTGCAGTTCCATCTGCATTACATTGTGTGACTAATGTGATACAGAAGTCTAGACTGGAAATTGTCATTGTTAATTACTCTACACCATAAACATTTGCATATTTTTGGTAGCAGTATGTATTACCATGTGCTACCAAAAATAGCAGTATGTATTATAATTTTTGTATCAAGTTTACACATTTTATTTGTTGCTGTAATGCAGAAACATGATGTCAGTAATCTAAATGCGGATGAGCGCACAGAACAGACTATGGAATCGGTTGGTAACGGTCAGCCAGAAAAGAACAGTGGTGCTGTAGATGCAGTTAGCAGTAAACCAGTTACAGATGTTAATGATGCAAAATCACAGTCAGATATAAAAGCTGCCAAACTGGAAGAACCAGTACGAGAGAAGCCTGATACGAATGGTTCGTCAAGCCCCGCTAAAAGAAAGCTGGTTGGTGGAAGGTCTGACAGTGAGAGTGAAGACCATGGTAGTCTGAAAAAGAAAAGACCGATTAGTGGGAAGTCTGACATCGAGAGTGAAGATTGTGGTAGTCCAAAAAAGAAACAGAGGAGTGAACCAGCTGAACATTCATCAGATGACGAGGATGCCATGTCTGAAGAAGACGATGCTAGCAGTCCCAAGACAAGACCAAAGAAGCGAAAGTCGACAAGAGGCTTTGCAAGTGATGAAGATCTTGCACGTGTGTATGGCTCGACGCTAGTAGAACATGCTTTTAGTGTTTAGTGCAACATATTGTGGCACTGAGTGTATCTTTTTATGTAGATTTCATTTCAAAACATCCATACCATCTTATTGTGATGCCGTAACTTCAATGAAAAACATGGAGCAATTTTCAGTTTTTTTACGCTTGCATTCTGAGGTAAATTTAAGAAATTTGTGCCATCTAGAGTCTAAATCGCTGACTGGTGACTTGCTTGATGTAATTTATGTACAGGTATGATTTTGCATACCTGTATGTGTATTTAGATGTATACATGTTTACTGTTCATTTACTTTTTTGCTGTTTGTACTAGGTAGCTTTCACCAGTTCTTATTATTGAATGTTCTGTTTAGCTGGCTTACTGGAGCAGCCAGTTGTCCTTAAAGAGGGTCAAAAGCGAGAAAAGAAGAAAACACAGAGATTGGAAGTAGCACCGCCGCCAGAAAAGCAGCGGCGAATATCATTTGAGGAGGGTTCTGGCACAAAACTTGGGGACATTCCATGTATTGAGTTTCAGTTGCAAAAGTCACGTGCTGACGATCTCAAACTGCTTCACAGACTGTTGTTTGACAGAATTGCACCGGTGAGCAACTCTGTACTGTACTGTTGTACTTACTGCATAAGTAGATCGTTATTCAGTAGCAGTTGCTTATGGTGTTTTCAACTGTTGTTCAGTTAATTTTTTTTTACAATATTTTTGTTTGTAGTTCGTATGATTAATAGTAGGCATCTGTGTGTAATTTTTGTAGGAAATTTTGCAGTCTGTGCATTGATTTGACCACAAGTGTAATTCCCAGATTCCTTCACTTGTTTGCATTATTGCAAAAGAGATAATTGTACAAGCTGATTAATTGTACAAGTTGATAGTGTTTTGTGTTTTTTTAAGTGTAGTAATTAACTGTCTTGTGATAAATGCATGGATGAGTGATGTTTTTAATCAGGTGGCTGTTTCAAGATATTTGATTAATTATTAAAATCTATAGATCAAAATTTTTTGGTCCTTATGGATATTTGTTGCATTAACAAGTTTAATAACAATTAATTGTATTTAATAGTACTCAGAATTACTGTGATTCAGTAATAACTGCACCGCAGAAAAGAATATCAAGGCATTGAGATATTATGGTGTGGTCCAAACTAGTCATCATTATTTACATTACCGCTAAGTCAGTAGTTTATTTTCTTCTGCACATGATGCAGGTTGGTAAACTTGTCACGTGATGTATGAATCGTACATGAGTGAGCTCAGGTGATTATATTTGGAAAACTAGAACTGCATTTAATAGATGAAGGTCTGTTTAGATTGGGTCATCATTGTCATAAATAGTTTTAATTGGCTGAGTTAAGAGTGAATACAAAGTGGGCTTTTTTACGATACAGTGTGCAACTGTGCACTATGTGGTGATTTTAATGTGATTGTTTCCTAAGATATATGCACATTTGCTCTGTTTTCATATCTCCTGAAATATACACTGTTGTCCATGAAAAACATTCCACTTTTATTTTTTGAATAGCTTTGTGAAACATTGGCCGATTTTAATAATTTTTGGCATGCGACATCAGGAAAGAACTTGAACTTGACACAACCGGCTGTAGTTTTGGCCATCTCACGTTAATCTTATTGCTGCACTATTTTGGGAAATGCAGAAGTTGTAGTTTGGCTGCTTAAAACAATGAATTCATACTGGATAGCGCACACGTCGGTTCAGAAATGATTAACCGAATAGCGACAAACACGATTGGCCACTATTGTATCTCAAAAAGTCACACATGTCACGTCACATCCTTTATTACAGCATGTGCTCAAAATGTCCTTTTCCAGCGCGAATGCAAGCGGCAAACATTGACACCACTCGCAAACAGCAGGCTCAACAACCTGCATTTCACAAGGTAGTGTAGCGACAGTATTAAAGTAAGGTGGCCAAAAGTATAGTCATATGTATCGAGTTTCTTCTTGATGTTGCACGCCAAAAATTATTAAAATCGGCCAGTGCTGCAAACAGCTGCATGGATCTATTCAAAAAATAAACATGGCACGTTTTTATGGACGATGGTGTACAGCATTTTGGTGTATCCAGAAAGATAAAATTGTTTGTAAACGTTCAGGTCACACAAATTAGGATGAACATACGTCGGTTTTCTGGATTCCCGTTCAGCGCAGACTCTGCTGAGAGGAAGAAGAAAGTCGACAAGTTGACAAAGGCAAAGTACGGCTGAATACGATCATCGTTGGCTGTGTAACGTTGTGTAATCTAATGCTGCTAAATCGTTGCAACACAATTTTCCAGTCGTGAAGTCGAATTTAATAGTTCATGGTTCCTACTGTCAGGGGAAGTCAGGGAATTTTAAGAAGTCAGGGAAAGTCAGAGAAAAGGGGAAGTCAGGGAATTCAAAAGTACCATGGTGCAAAAGTTAACAAAGATGCAGAAAAAAACAGAACTGTTGCACGCACACTGCATACAGCAGTTCAAAATTTTTTCTGCTCGCTTCGCTCGCAGATTATTTATACTTTTACTTTTTCATTTGTTCTGCCGCCCTTCTTTCTAGTATCATTGCAAGTGATTGAAAACCAGCATTGGTATTTCGCATGAACAAATTAGTCAGGGTAAGCAATTCATTTTGTTCTGGAAAGTCAGGGAAAATGTATGCTGCAGAGTAGTAGGAACCATGATAGTTGTTACATGTAGCTACAACTTGCAACATAGCTGATCTGAGCTACAGTCAAACCCACTTTATATCACATCGTTTAATATCACAATCCGCTTATTGTCGCAAAAATTTTTATCCCCAGCCAACACCTGTAGTAATCAAAGGGCATTAACTCCGGTTATTGTCACTCCGCCTATTATCACATATCGCTTAATGTCAACACGTTTCTAAGTCTGATGGCCTTAATTGCCCCATTTAATATCACAAAGTAGACCAGTCGGTAGGCACTTTGTAGTCATAAACAGCTGGCACGCCGGGCAGGTGGCAGTGTGTGAATGAATGCGGGTCAGTTGGTCTACCTGCAGGGTGGGTGGCTGGTCTGTTGCTCAGCTACTGCAACCACAGCAGCAGCAAACAAACCAGTCTTTCTGTGTGGGCCAGACTGATGACAGATAGACTGCCTACAGCCACCCCACCTGCAGCTAGATTGCAGCCCAGACTGGCTGTCTTCCACTGCTGGCAGTCACTGAGACAGGCTAATGGTAAACGTGTCATAAACGAAACTTGTCAATCTGGACTTAACTGTAAAGACAAAAATTATAAAGGAAGTTGACGCCAGCACTAGGCAAAAAGATGTTGCATCAAAATTTGTAATTATTGAGTCAATATATGTTCATTCTTAGCAGTGATCTTAGCTGTTGTCTTAATATTACTTCTAGTTGGACTACTATGGTAACTCCTGTTAATGTCACACAGTTTTGGCAGTCCCACAGATGTGATATTAAACGGGTTTGACTGTATCTGTTTTTATAGCATGGATGATCTTAGGTTGTACGGTTGTCTCTGCCTAACATATTAGCTTCTTTGATCGGAGTCTCAATCTTCGTTTGGGTCTTTATTCTTCATATCTGCGAGTCTTTAGTTTTTCTGTCAGCTTTCGTCGTTATTGCGCTGAAATGCAAGAGTGTAAAGACCAAGGCTGTGATAGTGTGAATTGTTTGCAGGCCAAGACTATATTATTAAGTTAGACTACAGTTAGGCTTAGAAACAAAACAGTAGTCTGCATAAATTATTTTGTGGTCATTCTGATAGGCCACAGTATGCAGCATGCTGATCCATCCATCCCGAATGGGCTTTTAACTTGTTCCTCTCATTCTCATGCAGGTTCCTGATTTAAAATCCAAAAATTCAAGAGCACAGTTGGTTTAAACATTACCCAAGGCAGGAGTAAACAAAAAGATGCTAATTTTCAGTTGAAATGTTTGAGGTTATTAGTGTTGTGCATGTGCAGCTGTTTTATGCCTTGGCTGCATGGTATGTCGCACTAGCAGAAAACGACAAGTAATTTGAGCAAAGCTCACGTGATGCGTTATAGCAGCAGTCCTGCCACTTGGGCAATCAGTGTAGGCCTATAGCAATAAGATATTAATGCATCTTGAAAGAGTACTTAAATTTGAGGCCTCCATATAAAAGACTCCTTGAATTTAAGAGATCGAAACTTATATTTGTAAAAATGTACTTTCTGTGCTAAAAATGTCACACGCACGTTGTCCAGGTCCATCTCCAGCCATTTCGGTGCAATTCACTTTTAAAATGTGTGTCGCAGCCGGACAGCTGGGGGTTTTGGGGGTTCAAAGTCATCGATGTTCACGCTGCCAATAAAAAGCTTGTCACAAATGCTTGTTATGATAAGCAGCATGTCTGTGCCTATCTGCAACCATTTTTACGCTACACGAGATAATTGCACTAAAATAACTGCTTTTTAGGGGGGTAGCTGTCTTTGACACCTGCCTGCGCTGGCCTCCTTGAACCTAGGGGGTCAGGACTTGGACTGCTAAAATCTACCTTTAATGTTGAAAATTTCATATGCAGGTTGTCTTGGTCTGTCTCCAGCCGTTTTGTCACCATTCAGTGTTGAATTGTGCGTTGCGTGCAAAAATGTGAAAAATACACTAAAAACCCCTTTTTGGGATTCAAGGTTGTCGATGTTGATAAATTTAAAAAGCCTGTCACCAATGCTTGTTATGATAAGCGGCATGTCTGTACCTATCTGCAATCGTTTTCACACTATACGAACCAATAATGACAAAAGAATGTCTTTTTAGGGTAGTAATTCTCTTTAACGTCCTTGTTCGAGGGGAACCTTTGCACCAACGAGCACGAAATTTTATAATGATACACTAGAGTTCTTGGGGCAGCCCACGGTGTAGATCTCGTGATCCTAGCTTGCGTCATTCCGACACAATACCGCAGTGTGACAGACGGATGCCTAGACGATGGCTAAGATGCACCAAGCATTCTGCTATCGTGCGTAAAAATTGACAACAAATTATAGAAATTTTGCTGCATTCAAGTCCAGTCATTGCATTCTTAAACTGATTGTACTTGGCTTGACTTTTGTTGACTTGTATATTATCAGGGTTTTGAGTAAGCCGTGTTAGTGAATTGTAACAATGTAATTATTGTTTAGTGGAGGGAATATGTGATGTGTGCAGGTGTACTATGGCTATGCTAAAGAAGATTTGTGTAGTACTAGACATTGAACGCAAGGGCACAAAGGAAGATGTCATTGAAAGAATTATGAACTTCCTAATGGAGCCAACTAGCTCTGGAAACAAACCGCCAACGAAAACAAAAAAACGTTAGTGTTAATCTATTTTGCACTTTTTATAATGAACACTTTATAATGTTGTCTGTTTATACATTATTACACATTCTTCTTGATTTTGGTTGGAGAGGTCACACTTAGGAATACTAATAGTAACATGTTGGCATTCCTATATCTTTGATGGTAGGCCCAAGACTTAGAAACATTTTGATTTACAGTAGGTGGGTATTTATTACTCGGTTTTGCCTGACACAACCAAAGTAAGGTTGGCCAACAGCATTTTATTACGCACAGCATCATGTAATGCTTCGTGCGTCTTAGCCGTCGTTGAGGCGTCCATTCATCCATCTGTCACACTCTGGTATTGTGTCAACACAACACAAGGTAAGATCGCAAAATCTTCACCATGGACTGCCACGGAGACTCTAGTTTTAGGATCTGTAAAGCTTTTCCCAAAATTCGAAAGGGGTCACCTCGATCGAGAGTGCTAAATGAGAGGGGGGTACAAAAATTGGCCATTTTAAACCAATAAGTTGCCGTATCTCAAAAATGGTGCGAGATAGGGCCTAGGTAACCATTAATCACTAACAGGAAGTCCCATGCGCCCTTTTTTCGATTGACATCAAGATCAGTGACCTTGAACGAGGGGGAGAAAGAGTGGCACCCTTCTTAAAAAGGCATTATTCTACCGTTATTGGTTCATTTAATGTGAAAATGGTTGCAGTACTGGCACAGACATTCTGCTTATCATAACAAGCACTGGCAACGAGCTTCTTAGGAATGACCTTGAACTCCCAAAATAGGGGGTTTTAGTGATTTTTGTGATTTCGGGCTGCGACATGCATTTCAAGAGTGAATTGTGCCGAAATGGCTGGCAATAGACCAAAACAACATGAAATTTTCAACATTGAACGTAAATTTTCGCAATCCAAGTTCGGACCCTCTAGGTTCAAGGAGGCCCGCGCATGCGGGTGTCAAAGAGGGGTACCCCTCTAAAAAGTGGTTATTTATTCGCTGTTGGCTTGTCTAGCATGAAAATGGTTGCAGATAGGCACAGACGTGCTGCTTAACATAACAAGCATTGGCGACTAGCTTCTCAGGATTGTTAACATTGATGACCTTGATTGACCTTGAACCATAAAAATAGAGGTTTTTGGCAATTTTTGGCTGCAAAAGAGTGAATTGCGACAAAATGAATGGAGATAGACCAAAATTACCTGCGAACAGGAACTGCTGTAGGCTGTCACATTTTTCCTATGCATTAGCTCAGATTTCTTATTTTACTGGGCTGCGGTGAATTTTGCAGTTACTTATTTCAGTGGCATGAACTATTTGTCAAAAATTATGCGGCTGCGGGTGATGGTTTTTCTTGCAGTACAGAGTCCAGTGTACAAGATGGTTGCAGTGTTGTGTGGACGTACTTTGCAGGTCGACGGTCTTCAAAGAAACACGAGGGTGAAGGCAGTGCCAAGAAGTCGAAGGAGAAGAAAGCAAAGAGCAAGCCGGCGAAGGAATCTGATGCCGGTGATGCCGATGATGAAGCTAAAGCTGACAAATCCACTGCTGAGAGTGATGAAGAGATGGACAAGCCCGATAACGATGATGATGATGCTGAGATTACAAAGGTGTAGTAAGAAGCTAATACATTGCAGATATTGCTTTTTATACGTTAACTGAGTGAGTAAGTAAATTTATTGTTGCAGAAAAATACTTTGATTTAGACAAAATCGAAACGCATAATTTGATTATGCACGATTGCAGGATGCTTCACGTATCTTAGATATGGCCGTTTGTCTGTCACACCCTGGCAATGTATCAAAATGGCGACACCTAGAATCATGAAATCTTCACTGTGGGCTGCCTCAAGGTCTCTAGTTCTTCGTGACAAAATGTTGTGCCCTTGGGTGCGGGGATTCCCCTCGAATGAGGGCGTCAAAGAGGGGTACCCCTCTAAAATGACGTTATTTTGCCGTTATTGGCTCGTATAGTGTGAAAACTGTTGCAGATAGATACAGACATGCTACTTATCATAACAAGCACTGGTTACATTCTTTTTAGATTTATCAATATCGATGACCTTGAACGACCTTGAACCCCCAAAAAAGGGGTTTTTAGTGAATTTTTTCACATTTTTTGCATGCAGCGCACATTTCAACACTGAATGGCGACGAAATGGCTGGAGATGGACCAAGACAACCCGCATATGAAATTTTCAGCATTAAAGGTAGATTTTAGCAGTCCGAGTCCCGACCCCCTAGGTTCAAGGAGGCCGGCGCAGGCAGGCATCAAAGATGGCTACACCCTTAAAAAGTGGTTATTTTTCCGCAATTATCTCGTGTAGCGTGAAAACGGTTGCAGATAGGCACAGACATGCTTATCATAACAAGCATTTGTGACAAGCTTTTTATTGGTGTCAACGTCGATCACTTTGAATGACCTTGAGCCTCCAAAATAGGGGTTTTAGTGAATTTTTTGTGATTATTCCGCTGCGACACACATTTTAAGAGTGAATTGCGCCGAAATGGCTGGAGATGGATTTGTACAACCTGCGTATGACGTTTTCAGCATAGAACGTACATTTTAAAAGTTTTTATCTCTCAAATTCAAGGAGTCTTCAGTACCGTGGCCTCAAATTTAAGTACTCTTTCAAGATGCATTTATATCTTATTGCTGTTGGCCTACAGTGATTGCCAAAGTGGCAGGACCACTGCTATCGCACCTCATGTGAGCTTTGCTCAAATTACTTGTTTAAGGTCAGTGTCATTCCTCATTCGTTGTTAAAGTGCATTACAGCACACATTATGACTTAGTCTTGCAGCTTTCCACGTAGCCTTCTGCAGCAAATACATTTCTCTGTTTCACTGATTTTGTTAATGCACATACAAATGACATTAATTTTTGTGTCATGCAGTGAGGTGGGTTGCTGATTCAGAGTTGGATGATACATGACTACACTGTGTCTCAGAAAAAAACAGTCAAAATTGTTTTTGTCATAACTTTGTCATATTTTTACTAAATTTGATAATTTTTGGCATGAAGATGGCCAAGACGATGAAATTATGCAAGGTGCACTCACTTTCCACCTCTCCTAATTCATGTCAAAACACTATCGTGTGAAATATAGATGTTTCAAATTGTTGCATAATACTGAGTTATTTTTCAAGAAAATGCTGTAACGACTTAATTAGGCACAAAATAATACTCACTGTAAATTATTTAACAGAATTATAAGTTTGTATAACAACTTGGTTGCAAATCGTCAGAATTTATGTCCAAAGTGGGCCCCACATATAAAGACAATGGTTTAGATGCAATGCCATTGACTGATAGCGGAATCATCAAACTGACTGATCAAACGGCATTCGCTCATTGGTTAGAGGTTTTAAGCTTATAAGTCAGCTATTTTGTTGTTTGTTATTTAGTCCGCCCGAAAACAATAGTTTTCGGAAGGACTTATGTTTTAGCCCAGATGTTTTTTAATTTTTTTTTTGTCAACGCAATATCTCCGAGATGCGTGGTCCGACCGGCGTGAAATTTTGCACGATGGTCAGTACTAGGCCCTATTTTATAATGCCGTTCCAAAATTTTGGGGGGCACACCCCAAAAAAATTTCAGGGGCCAGAAACATGCAAAATTTGGCCCGATTTCGGACGACTTCAAAGTTCGGCGGCGAATATCTCCGAAACGGATAAAGATATTCAAAATCGGATAGTCATTCCGTCTATCACGATTCCTCCTGCGTTAGACGAAACAAGTACGGTGAAGTTCAGTACAGTGACCTTGGAGATTTAGATGTTGAATCGTACACACCCAAAGTGCATTTTTCGGAAGACCATATTTCGGCCCCTGGGGGTGCTGCGCCCCCAAAATTTTACAAGCGCTAGAGAATGACCAAGTCTTACTAGCGCACCCCCACCGGGGACGGTGGCACCCCCCCCTTAAAATTTGGGAGGGCAAAAAACGTCCAAAATTTAGTACGTTTTACCACAACTTTTGAGTTTGAGCGCAAATATCTCTGAAACCGATGAAGATAACGACAAAATCTAAACGGCGTTGACGACAAGGATCCTTTGGGCGTTGAACAAAAAAAATTTGGTAAAATTCCGTCCACTACGAACAGAGTTATAAGCGCTCATTTTGACCTACCCTAAGCACATTTTTCGGAAAAACACATTTCGGTTCCTAGGAGGTGCTGCGCCCCCAAATTTTTACACGCGCTAGAGAATGACCAAGTCTTACTAGCGCACCCCCACCGGGGACGGGAGCTCCCCTTACAACTTTTTTGAAAGGGGGGTCAAAAATTGGCTTAAAATGCAATAAAGGAGCGCTTATAACTTCGGAGTTAAGGGGTGTAGCCCGACGAAACTTTGGCACTTGACGTGCCTCTGGACGGGGGTGTTAACGTAAGTACAACTTTTGGGGGCACTGCCCCCCTTAAAATTTGTTAGGCCAAAAAACGTGCAAAAATTGGTGCGATTTACGACAACTTTCGCGTTTGAGCGCAAATATCCCTGGAACCAATGAAGATAGTGACAAAATCTAAACGGCGTTGACGAGTACTATCTTTTCGGCATTGAACAAAAAAAGATTTTGTGAAATTCGGTCCACAACGAACAAAGTTATAAGCGCTCATGTTCACCTGCCCTAAGTCGACAATGCGCGTTCGGCGTATACCAATGCATTTGAGTTCGGGCCACGTAACTTTGATGC
>Ga0209367_1006584_pt1 | contig 16055 bp, 4 predicted proteins | sample WorMetLIZISLAND2_FD_187412 | JGI IMG/M metagenome (GOLD analysis project Ga0209367, IMG submission 187412) | Marine gutless worms symbiont microbial communities from Max Planck institute for Marine Microbiology, Germany - Olavius geniculatus... ... | reverse complement strand
CATGAAAATCATTGACCTTCGATGACCTTCAAAGGTCATAATGCACTATGGTATGCCAACCGTGCGGTATTGTGGCTAAACTACGATGATACCATCAAATAGGGCGCTGGCGACTTTCTATAGGCTGTCACTAGTAGTCTTTATTTGCAGCGGTTTGGCCGCAATTTTTAATGGAAAGCTTCAAGCTATAAGTGGCCGTATCTCGGAAAAAATGAGAAATAAGGCCAAGGTTACTATTAATCACTAATAAAGTCACATAGGTCTATTGGCTTTTAAATGACGTAAAAAATAATTGACCTTAGATGACCTAGAAGGCCATAGTGGAACGAACTACAGGGTGGTCCAACAAAAACGGCACAAAGTTTGTGGCACCATAATTTCGCAACCGTACATCACAGAGTCATGCGGTTTTCAGCAAAATGTTCTGAAAGAAATTCTTTACATGATCTAAGTCAGCGTTTAAATACAGCAATTAAATATTCTTTGTTTTTGCCGCTGGCAAATAAACTATTGAAAAACAGTATTACCTTCAATGTATTTTGGTCCATAAAACATGCCACTATTATTTTATAAATAGCTCCATGAAACATTGGCCGATTTCAATAATTTTTGGCATGCGACATTAATAAGAAACTTGACGCAAAGGTCTGTAGTTTTGGCCATCTCACCTTAACGTTGTCGCTACACTACCGTGTGAAATGCAGAAGTTGCAGTTTGGCCATTGACAACAATGAATTCCTACCGGGTAGCGTATGCGTCGGCTCAGAAATTATTAATTGAATAGTGACAAACGCAATTAGCAATTATTATCACTCAAAAAATCACACGTGACACATCACATCATCTTCATTTCAGCACGTGCTCAAAATGTCCTCAATGTTTGCAGCACAAACGCAAGCGGTAGACGTTGACACAATTTGCCAACAGCACGTTCAGTAACTGCATGACTCAAGCAGCCCACTTGCTGTTGATGTATCATTTCAGTTTTTCGACTTAAAATTTTAAAATAAAGACGAAGCAACAGATTTTCAATGATTTTGTGGTTTCAGTAATTTTCTGAGCTGACGCAAGCACTGCCCAGTATGAATTCATTGTTGCCAATGGTCAAACTACGACTTCTGCATTTCACAAGGTAGTGTATAGCGACAACTTTAAGGCGAGGTGGCCAAAACTATAGACATTTGCATCAAGTTTCTTCTTAATGTCGCATGCCAAAAATTATTAGATTCGGTCAATGTTTCACGGAGCTATTCATAAAATAATATTGGCACGTTTTTATGGACCGCGGTGTTGAGGGTAATACTGATTTTGCATCGTTCAATTGCCAGCGGCAGTAACAAAGAATATTTAATTGCTTTATTCAAATACTGACTTTAGTCATATAAAGAATTTCTTTCTGAACATTTAGCTGAAAACCACATTACTATATGACGTACGTTTGCAAAATTATGGTGTCATTAACTTTGTGCCGTTTTTTGGACCACCCTGTATATAGGCTGTAGCGCGTCTTCCTTTGTGACAGCTGGGCTTTCTTGTAAAAACAAGCAACATTTAATTCTACTAGCTTTATGCAAAACGAAGATCGCAGTTTTTGGATCAGAACTGTTCACATAAGAGGCCTAAATTAATACGGTTGCGTGCGTCGTCTTCATGAAATGAAGTACTCAATAACACAACAGTCAGCGAAATTATTTTAAATCAACGAAACATTCGAAAACAGATTCTGACGTCAATTCCCAGTTTATTATAGACAAATAAACATAATAGAAGGCAGATTGCTTTGGACGTCGTGACGTCCACGTCTTAAAATTTGGACGTACGGGCTGAAATTTTTGGGCGTGTTTACGCCCAAACGTCCGCTATTGAAAACCCTGACTGTACAGCAAACCAGCAAAAAATGTCGTTTCACTGCCAACATCATGCGCGGCCGTCAGCCTAGCCGTACACACGTAACACTTGCTTATTAATAGTTTTAATTGAAAGTCTACTTTTAGAGTGTCTCGCGCTCACTGTTTTACTATAAATGTTTACTTACATACTTACATTATTCTTTTTGTTTTTTTCATGCCATTGCTGGTAAATAAAGATATAGTCCTAAAATAGTGACAGTTTAGTTGGTTGCTGATGTTTCGGCCCATCCTGTAGTTTAAATGCGATGTCCGGTAGCAAATTGGCAGCTTCAGCGACGCACTCATCCTGATTAGATTTACACCCGGACACCGCTATTGCCGCGAAGTCGAAATGGCGCCTTCTTGAGAGTCGACAATTGCTGTATACTTTCACGCTGGCGGGCGGTTTGCTTGACCGGCCATATAGCTCTATACATGTACTGGCCTATACTACTGTCTGCTGCTGATGTGGAGCGAAGATGCTATCGAATGTTCTGACCAATGTTTTGTCTTGCCTTTATCTTCGGCGACACTGCCATTATATCACCGCTGTTAACTGCTCGCCTGTGTTTTATTATTATTTTCTTGTTATCTCCTAATCTCTCTTGTATCTTGTTTGTCTTTTATGTTCGTGCATTAACACAGTTCGCATTTTTTTATCCACAGGATGTTTTTTTTGTAGAAAAACGTCTTTTCAATCCTCATCGATAGGCCTAATTCCATTTCTGTAGTACCTATACTGTATTGCAAACAGGAAACACACAGCTTCAACTTCGACAACAACATGAACAAAAGTTACCGCACTGCAATAATTTCTGGATCATGTATAGTAAGTAACCTGTTTATTGGTCGCCGACAGTACGTAGGCCCTATTGCCGCACTGACAGTAATGTGTAGCTTTTCAAAACTGTTATAATTATGAATCGCTCTTCCATTCATAGCCCAGATTTTTGATACTCAGTGTAAAAACTAAATTTGGTAGTAAAAAATAAACCTTGACCACTATTTTAATATATGTGTACAACGTTGCTAGACAAATCGATGAACCGAAACAAGAAGTCGTACAAACTTTCTCGTTTGCCGACACGTCAATAAAGGCTGTAATTTGACGAAATGTTCATTATAGCTCGTCAATCCATATAGCTCTCGAGTGCATTAGTGCAGTATACAGTAAGTTACCGTTGACGGAGAGATAAACCCAGGTGCCGTTCACATCATTGTGTTCATTGGCGCCGTCCAGAAAGACAATCGAACACTCGTACCATCCCTCGTCGGTGGTCTCAATGTCACGAAGTTTTATTGACGCGCCGCCGATCAGTTTCACTCTGTTTTGGAACGCGACGTCAATGTGCGGTGGAAACCCGTTAAACTGAATGAATATAGGAACCTGCAGCAGACCAATACAAAGCTACGTATTATAGCCGGCCAACAGGCGAATAGATAATCACATTTTTGCCGCGTTTTTTGTGTGTGTTTTTCAGTAATTATCTCTAACAAGTAGACAGAATGAATGGAGAAGATTATGTTTTTATCCAACATGTGTCAATTTAATTCACACCTGAGACGCGACTTAACTGTCGAATTGAGTCGCGTCAGCGTCGCAGGTGTACGTTGGGTATTAGTTCATTACTTTATTATTAACTAACAAATTTATTTTTAAAATGTGTTTAAATTACTATATTGTAAACATCCTTTAGCGGAGATATGCACTCTCACGGGTGTTTGCTACTGTTTTTGGACTTTAAAATAGCATTGGCTGCGACACGTAATAGGCCTATTGGTATTGGCTTCTGTTTGCTCATTTGTTCTAATCAACCAGATAAGTATCAAAGACAATTTTAATACATTTCACATTTATTACAATGTTATTTTACATGGTAAAACTTGGTAAAAGCGAAACAACACCATTACATATATAAGCTTAATTTAGGTCAATTTAGGACTTGCTAAACTTTGACTGTCATTCTGATTTTTGCACGAAAGTCATAATCATTGTCTCCAAACATCCGTCTGCAAGCAGACCTGATGTGCTGCATTGTGCAATTAGCACCTGCCGAATCCGAATGTGCAATAAATAAAACAAGCAGCAGCGGCGGCGGCAGCAGCAGCAGGAGGTAACTTTTAACACCACGTCGTCGTACGCGTACTTTGCATGCATAGACATAAGCTCCATGAAATTACTGCACTAAGATTGTAAAAGGCCTGTGCTTCCGGTCTTTAGGCCTACCCGTCTGCAAAGAAACCTGCGTCTCTAAAATTTTTTCTACACCCTCAAAAATTTTACTGCAGTTTTTAGTTTTAAACAGTGTTTTTAGTTTTTTTTACTAAAAACACTGTTTACATCTACATAGATATGTCGTGTCCGTGCGTAAGCAGGTTAAATATTGTCAAAATGCCAAAGCCAAAAAATCAAACACGACAGAGTTTTAAAAGCTAAAGCAAACTTTATTAATGCTAATGACTAGCGAAACAAGCAAGCGACGATTCGAACGGTCCAGGGAAAGGGATAGACAGAGCGACAGACGGACAGACGGACAGACAAACAGACAGAAAAAAATCCGACAATACACTACACTAGTACATACTTCTTCGCCGTTTGTCCCTGCTTTTTCGCCGGCTGCAACCGGAAGCACAAAACTATTTAGACTTAAATGTTCTTGACGCAGACGGCATATCAGACGTAAACGACGACCACGACCACGACGACGCTGCTGTAGGTCTACAAGCCATCCTGCGTGACAGCTAGGTCTAGGTCTATATGTCAGTCACATTGTACCACCCAGCACGCTCCCAGATTATGTTTTTGTCTGCAGCTGAGATGGTCGACCTTCTGGGCTAATCCGTTGCCGCTTTGTGAGCCCCTAAGCAAGAAAGAATGCTTATGACTGCATTTAAACCTAATTAGGCAAGGTTTTTGGTAATATTAATTTTAAATCAAATAGAAAGCCTTTTCAAGACCAGAAAATGTCGTGCTGCACCACCGTAACATCGTGATAACGTTTTTAAAGCGAGTGCTTTATATAAACTGGTATTTTGCTTACTTACTTACTCACTCACTCACTCACTTCGAGTGATGTAGTTCTGGAGACGCATTGAGCACAAAAAAAGTCTTGCTCGTGGTCTTCGTCTCGAATCTCAACGTCTTGGCAAAAAGATTTTTTGCTAACGATTAGTATTAAACATTTCGACAGCACTAAATTACTTATAGAATCAAACGATTATAGTAAAGCCTAAAAAATTTCTGTACTTTTGGTTGCAGCCCCAAAAAACTAGAGACGAGGGGGCGGCCCAAATTATTTTTTTATTGTTTTTATATCATGAGGTGTCATATAATATTACACAACAACTCATAAAATATACTGACACACTAAATAGTACTCACGAGAACTTAAGCAAAGTTGCTGTATCAGTTCACACTAGATGCGAACGTTAATTTTCATTAAAACGTCAAAATAATACTAGAAACTGCATTGATATTTTTGAAAGTTTAGTAAAATTTTACGAATGAAGGTTCTTTCTAGGGACGAATGGCAACCGGAAGAACATAGATGTTATTTTTTAGGCTTAACCATCAGCTGTCATCGAGTAGGATGCATTGCATAGTCTACTATGTTACGTTTAGGTCTAATTACAGTTATATTCTTTGACGAAAATTGTTAATCAACGACAATGACACATTGAAACATTTCATGTTTCAGGATAAATCTTGGTCTGAATCTTGAAACCAGTCTTGTTTACACCTTTGCTTACTTGTCGCTACTGTTCCTGCCTAGTTAAGATCGAGCGATGGGTGTTACTACTGTCCAGTGTCTAGGTGGCCGGAATTCTATTAGCGTTAACGCTAACATCTTGTGTCTGCTGGCGCTGGCAGCGAGTGTAGGCTACGTAGTCAATCGGACGCAACCAACCGAGCGTGCAGCAACGAACCTACGACGTCCGCGCAATCCGTAACCAATATACGCTGTTTGCAACGACGACATTTCCATTACAACTAGAGACCCAGCCTATCGTCCGTTTACCTCCTGTCCGTCTCCGGTGTCCGTGACATGCGTTTTTTCGATCATTGAACTGCGCCTTTAAAAGATGAAGGGTTTAAAGGTGGTGATATATAGCTCTTTATGGGAAGCCCATCTCAGAGCTACGAAGCGTCATTTGCCGTATGAAATCACATAGTGTTACCTGCCACCAGACACAGGTAAACGGGCCCCTCCTTAACCTCGGGCAGATAGGCTGGTACTCGATTTACCTACCCCGGAGGGATGAAAGTTACGTACTATAAACTCGACACATAAGGTTCGATTTTTTGTAGCCCTTCATGACCTTAACACTTTTACGGAGCATACAAGAACGCCAGACGGAAAGACGGACAACGCACGACAGCAATACCGTGCTTCGCACAGGGCGTGCGTCTCGCTACAGTCTAAAGTACGAAATCGTCGATTATGGCTTTGACGATCCGTGACGTTAAACTTCTGACCGGAAACCAAAACATGCATCAGTGAAATCTACGCGGACGAATAACGTCGGTGCTGCTCTGCGCTTGGTCTGATAGTTCTCGTGGAAGCCCAGTCGGCTCGTAACTTATGGAATATCTGATGTATAGTAGGTAGGAGCGGTATGATGTATACGTGACTGATGTTAGCACGGGTACGTGTGCGTAGTCGGCGTAAAGTGTTGATTGGTGTCTTGAGAACCGTGAACCATTCATGCTTCGTGCCATTTCTCTGTTTTTTATGTCCGTCTGTCTGTATGTATGTCCGTAGACTATCTTTGTTTCTTTCAGCGATGTAGCAATTACAGAAACAATGCAGCAAGTAGTGTAGCTGTAGATCGGGCTTTCGTATCTTGCAAATGCGAGATTTTTAGGAGTTTCGAAGACGTTTTATTTTGTAACTTTTTACCCTACCTCTGCGCCTCGAATTCGGCGGTTTCTTGTCGGCATTCTGCGCCGTATAAATTTACTTATTTACTTATTTACTAAAGTTACTATCATGCTGCAATGGCCTTCAAATATTTAATAAACAATATCATACCTGTATACAACTAATTTCTGCATTAGGCCTATGTAGGCTTATATAGGCCTATTTATTTATAAAAAAAAACAAAACAAAACACAATAATAAAACACAATAACAATAACGTAGAATGTACAAACATCGCTGAAAGAAATGTACAAAATTTATTCCCATTCTTGAAAGAAGTCTTAAAAGCAACACAAATAAGCAGATACCTCGGTTCCTTTCTTTCTCCACGTGATTATGTGCTCAATGTAGACTTTCGTGTCAGAAGGGTAACGAATCTCGCATTCAAGTATTCGATTCGATCCTACAGTAGCGGCGATCGTTGTAGAACTGCTCATCACTAATTCGCAGTCGTCGTAGTCGGCTGAGGATCTCTTCTGTAACCGGTGATAGTGATGCTCCGTTATTTCGATATCTGCACACACATTTATATTATATTTTAGTGTACTTTACCTCTCCTCTTTATGTTTGTAGCGTTAGATATGAACAAAAATATAGCCCATGTCATTTTATTAACATTTCACAACTTTAAAACAATAACTGGTCACTGAATTTTATCCGCTAACAAAGTGCCAAATGTTGTCATAAATAAGCATACTTTGTTTTTTTTTGGTTTTGAAAAATGAAGTAGCAAATTGTAACGTAGTGATTGCCAAAATTTTATTCTCGGCGTTTTTTTGCATGCTTTGTTTATACATTTTTTAAAAACTTGTCCCGTTCGTACAAATGTAAGTCTAACTCTTTACTTCCGTGGTGTAAAATTCTTCTCTGTTCGTTGTCCATCTGCGTGGGTGTCGTTTTATGGCTGCGGACGTATTGCAATGATAAAACGTCACAACTGATCTCTTGCGATTGTCAGGACGCGACGCGACTTGACGCAACTTGACAACACACGACGCAGACACGACTGCAAAGCATTTTCTTTGTTCGCCTTCGCGACAGCTAGCAAAGAAAGCAAACTGTACTGAAGGACGCAACATAAACAGTACAATATTTTCGAGAAGTTGTGTATTTTACGTAAAAGATGATTATTATGCATTGCGATACGTCAACAGATCAGTATGTAAAAGTTGTAGTTTGATGAATGTATGTAGCTTATTATCAAAATGTCACGGGCGTTCGGAATGCCGTTTTGGTGACTGTTTGTGTTTTTCTGTGCGCGCTTGTGTGAGCGTGTAATTGTGTATATTTTTACGCCACCCTGTGTACAACAACTGCATTGGTGCCGAAGTGTCTTGGTGCCGAACTGTCTTGGTGCCGAAGTGTCCAGACACCTGTTGAGTAAGTATCTCCGTGGTGATACTGCTGTATTTGTAATCGTAATGGCGTATTTTCTGGCAAACCAGTGGTCCCTGGACTGTTAGTCGGCACTGGGACGAATTTTGTCGACCGAAAAGCGTTGTGGCTTCGATCGGAGTGTGCATCATCACCGTCTATGATTGCTAAGCCGCTGTTAGCGGTAAGCCGTGTTATCAGTGATTTGTTGAGTCACAATTGCTTAGAAGGCTTGGGTAGGCGATCGAATCGGGGCTGAAAACTGGGTCGAGCCGGAGAGAAAGATTCGCTCGAGTCGAAGTTAGTTCCGTCAGAGCTGATTCCAATCTAGTTCACAAAGAGCTGATTCCGTCGAAGTCGGAGCTGCAGCTGCTGTGGGAGTTGTGCCAGATGGTTTTTCTGTAACCGGACGTCGTGCTGCCCTCTGTGTGTTTGTCCACCGTGTGGAGTCGTCGGTCGTTGAGGCCTCCGCAAGGACAGTTCGTTGGACACCTGAGTTTCGTGAAATTGTGTTTTTCCTTTTGTGTGTTTTCTTTGTGACTTTTCTGGTTACCCTTTTATTTGTGTAGTTTTGTGAATTTTTTGGTTCCCTTTTGCGGTGTTTTTTTGTGAATTTTCTGAGTTTGGTTTGCCAAACGTGTTTTTGTAGTTGACTCTGCATGAGCCTATTTGATTGCTACATTTTATGTTATGATTTACTTACGTTGATTTGATATTTTGTTTGCTAAAATTGACAATATTTGACCGTAGAATAGTTTATGGGCCTACTGCTGAACTGCAGGCCGAACTGAACTGTCTGACTTCGCTGTATTTTACTTCTGAATGTTTGTAGTTGTTTTTCTTGTATTATTTCTGATAAACTTTTAAACGTTTTTCATAATTATTATATAACGTGTCATACGTTCAGTACTTAGATTGTTGCTTTGCTTGTAGTTTTTTGTGTTTGTTTTTCGTTTATGTTATATGTGATTATGTGTTTTTATGAGAATAGTGAAAGTCGTGATTTGATTCTGTAATAGTGTTATTTTGTTGTCGGCTAGTGTGTTTGCTTGCTTGCTAGTCCGAACTCGCATTGCCGCGACTCCAGTGTCGTGACACAAAACAATAATATTTTACGTCGTAAAATCGTCATTACTAAGTCTTGCATGAATACTGCGAAGACGCCGTAATTCTAGGTAAAACACAGCATACGCGTGGTTTATTACACCTGGATACTTGTTTGTTAATAAATTTGTTCATTAATAAAAAATACACATTGAAAACTTGTGCAATGAATGCGAACAAAATTCGGCTACTCTAAAATAATGCACAAAAAATTTAACATCTGTGCATTACTTGACACAAGTCACATCTGAAACTCTGCAACGCACTTCTCAAATGTCTAGACGTCGCGACGTATAAAAAAGATGAAAACATTGCATAAAAACATGCCCGTGTTAGTTTGAGGTCCAAAATGCCGTTTGCAGTCCGACTGAATTTTCTCCCGGCGATCTGGAATGTTCTGAAACAGTTATGTTTGTTCCGCAAGATTTTGACAGACAAATAGGCCACTAAGCAATAACGATCTTTTCCAGAAAAACCAAAATATGAAAAAAATTGGTAATCAAACTGAAGAGAAGCGATAAATACAATAATTTCATTTAGGCAGAGGCGTCTGTCATAAAGCGGAAGTAAGTTCCAGAATGCCAAACTTTGGGCGGGCGACGTCCAGGATGTCCAAACGTTCTTCATTGCGCCCTACATTGTAGCTTATGCGTATTTCCCCAGGGCGAGTTAAATGTTGCCTCTGCGCGATAGTGGAAATTTGGGTGCATTTTCCCAGGGCGAAGCCTGTGCGGCGTGCGCATCAACGAAAAAAGAAGTCATGGTGGATAAAGCCGTATCAGAGTCGTCTTCGTTGTCCACATCTCAGAAAATCTGCCGCATCTGTCGTGCAGGGCGCGCGCCGATCTCGCAGTCGTCACCACCATAAATCGTGTCCGATCAATCTTACCAGAAAAAAATCTTCACAGAAGACCTTGCCAGAACACCGAGCCAAGTAGCGGAAATGACTTTTCTAGTCGAGCCCAAGACGGGTGGTAAATTCAACCGCTGGATTTAGGCGAAAAAAGTGGGCATGCCAGAAAACGAGTTAAATTTACTATTTTTCACGCCGTGCCAAACTGCGGTACAGATTTTTGCGCGGTTCCGCGATAAATCGTGTCCGATCGACTTGGTTGATTTCTTTACGGCGGCAGCGCACGGACGTCGCAAACACCCGACAGTGCATGGACACACCGATATCTTTCTCTGACGTTACGTTAGTGACGTGGTAGCGGTCGTTCGACGGTCGATGGAGCGGTGATTACAGCCCATGATAACGCTTCTTTTCCCGTTATACTCGCTCTGTGGCTTCCCATACTACGAGGCAACTAGTGATAGGCCGTTCTAATCGATTTTGAACGATCTGCAATCGATCTGCTCCGATCGATTCGTACTGTGGCCCGCGGATTGCGTTTTCGAGGAATGTCCTCAACCTCGAAGACAAAAAAATTGTGGCCTTGACCTTGACGCTTTACTTGGCTTTTAATCATCTGTAGGCTTAATGAATGCGTTCAGTGCAACGAGCTTTTGGTTTTGCATTTCCACTGAAACATCCACTGGTTCATCATCGCACTTACTTTTGTTGCTGCAAATTTCACCAAAAATTTTGCCAAAATCCCAAAATTTGCTAGTTTTTTTGTCATCCAACTATAAGGTTTTTTCAGTAGTGTATAGCTGAAACTTTTGTAAACGTATTTTATAAAGTCTTGCCAAAACTGTTTAAAGGATTTTAGCTTACACTTTTTTTCGTTCGTCAATAAGTGCAAACTCCTCAAAACATTTTTTCCACAAATCTCGAATGTTGTCATTTTTGTATCCGAAATTCAGTGCTTATTGTGATAAAAAACACCAAAGAATTTTGTTGCCAAAAATTTTATTTTTTGATTGTCAAAAAGTGCAACTTTTTAAAGTTTTATCAAATTTCAAGTCAATATTTTTGTCACAACCGCCAGTTTTCGTCATTTCGTCAGTTTTTCGTCAAAAAACAAAATCCTTTGAAGCCTATTCCATAGCTTCTATTGTTTCCGAACTTTTGACGTTAATTACAACCACTTGGCACTACAGAATTTTGTTGTTATTATAATCTGTCTTCGCAACATTAACCACGACTTTCCTTCAGTTCTTCGATAAATTTACATTGCCTTAAGCAAGGCAGCGGTTATATATAAATTCGAAATGTTGCAGAAATCTTAACATTTGCATCAAAAAATGGCACATGGTGAACATGGACCGTTAAACTGTTGCGTGCGCAACATTCTTATTTTACACGCTAAACGACTATCACAGCTATAATATAAGGTTTAGCGCAGTTAGAGGGTGCACAGAAAATACGAAACTAAAAAAACAAATGCTGACAATGTGAAGCTAAAAATAATGAAACAAATCACTTGATTGTTTGTTTCGGGAAAAAAAGGAAGTAGGAAACAAAAGGGAAAAGGGAACCGGAAAAACAGAAAAAAAAGAAAAGGGGAAAGAATGGGGAAGAGAGGGAGCCCACTCCCAATTCACATTTTAGTTACGTCACTGCCATTAGAGTAAAACGAAACTAAATCGCAGTGCATACGTTTCCGATAAAACTTGAACTACGTATAACAAAATAAAACTTTATAAAACGGTTCTAACCTTTTATCGTAATATCAAAGTAATGCCAGATTTTATGTGGCACGTTAGGACTAGGCTAAAAGAAAATTTCAAGTTTTAAGTGTACCCCACTTGCATTTTTAATGGTTGTGTTTTTGAAATAAATTAACTAAATTCTTCGCATGCAATCTTCTAACTTTAGTTCTAGTTTCATCTGTTGCCGTATTATCAATACGTTTGCAGAAAACGTTGCGCCAAAACAACATTTTTAATTTACATGCACAACTACTAACACAGCTAGTGTAAGGTTTACCGCAGTTGAAAGGTGAGTAAAATGCGGAACCAGAAAACAAATGCTGAAAACGTCAAGATAAAAATAATCGAACAAATCACTTGATTTTCGTTCCGTACTGCATATTTTGTCTAATGCTGTTTATTTATGTTTTTTGTTTCTATGTTTTTTTTCTGTATTTTCAGGCTTTTCTGATGAGAAAGTAATGTGAAATCAGTTATGGTGGCGGTATAAGGAAGTTTTTCTTTAGTTCCGAGAAGAAGGTAGAAATCGATAGCGCGTCAGTGACGTTATACGTCATTCGCAATCAGCGGTAACCACTACATACAGTAATGCTCGCGTCGATACCGAACCGAATATGATTATTTCTTATTCTTCTGCAAACTGGCGCAGCACTAGCGGGAGTGGAACGGACGGACCTCGCCAATTCCCTGTTGCCGTCAGGGATTACCAGCTCCAAGCCACCAATGTAGTTTTCTGCAAGTCGGTAGAGTCCTGAGATACGCTACCACTATCTGTTCTCGGTGTCGGACAGCCCTCGTGACAAAACCGCCTTCCACTGACGGTCGATATTAGCAGCTTTAGCTATAAACCAGTCCAAAGTTGAGCTATCAAGTGTAACATTCGATGTGCAATCTTTGCATGTCAAAGTCCGAATGTCCGCTAGCAACTTAAATATTAGCCTATGATCGCGTTTCAAAATTCTTTCACTGGCACACTATCTGAAAATTTGCGATAAACTGGCGATTAAAAAAAAATCCACCACTTCTAAAGCGCTTTATTGCACTTTACTTTGTGAAATATAAATTTTTAAAATGTGAAGCACAGCAACGGGTCAACGACAAACATTACTAGGCCTATCGGAGAAAGAAAACGTGATCGTGGTAGTATAAGTAAGATACGAAACAATAGAGTAGAGAACTGGAGAAGGGGGTTGTTGTCTGTTCGTGGCTGTAGATTTTAAGTCGGACTGTCCTGTGTGTAAGTCGCATTGCTGATGGGTTATACAGTTATGTCATGTAACACTGGTGCTTTTGACGAACGACCCCGCTAATACCACTGCATGCAGTGTGTTTGCTCGCTTCATGCTCGCACAAAGTCTTCGGGAAAAAAGAGCGGCTGCTGTGCTTCAAAAAGCCAAAAAAATTTTCGAATGACTACGAAAAAATAATTTTGCCGATATTATGATTACTTATCTATTGGCATTTTTATGCAATTTATTTTTTTGCAAAAATAAGGAGAAGCCGAGATTTTTGTCACTACAACCAGAGAGTCCGTTATTTGCTTGCCGTATACGATTGTGAAAAAGTACTTTCATAAACAAATATTCTTTGTAAACAAAAAAAACAACAAATATGCATTTTCATGCATTATGTTTTATTGTTGACAACAAAACATCTTAATGTAATAGTAAGATGTTTTCTCCTCAAAATCGCTGGTCGTACAAGATGGGGATTAGGTAATCTATTATCATCTTAGCTATAGGTCTACGTGGCTCACTTGCCTTTGGACAACACTTTATATTGTGTATTATTAGATCGATAACAGTAATATCTTTTGCATGTGCTTGGAACAGTAACATTAAGTACATTCGCTGACGATCAGAACCGATAAAAAGACAACTAAATATAGGCTCGCGTGACTTAAAAGCTATAACCCCTATTTGCGTGTAGTTCATCTTTTGTCACAGGCGCTGTTCGGCCTATTGACCCGCAAAAGCAGTACATAGTCTGGCAATCTTAGGCACATGGGCCCGTACGTTATTAGTGCTTGCTATAATGGTCGCTGAACGATTCTACAAAACTCTTTCATTTGCAGTCGTCGTATAGACTGTGGCGCAATTATTGCAACGTCCGCAACGCCGCATCTTTGCTACAGCAACAGAATTACCCAGAGTCTGTCACGTATGACACACATTTGGATAGCCTATACCTTTACGCATCGCTTGTACTATCGCATAAAAATAAGTGCATCGCGTGGCGATTTTCTGACGACAGCTCGGTTTTTTTGTAAGTTTGCTACAGCGACAGAATGAACTTTTTATGAAACGCATTATGATGCCTATTACAGTACGTCACGAAAGACGTCTAGCTTAGTTCTCATAGACAGACGCCAATCCGTGCTAATAGCTTCGTCAAAGCGTTACTACAGAATGCATCTTAATCGCTCCACAGCATCTCTGTCAGCAGACTCGTTAGAAATGCGCCGGCAGATTAAGTTATTACACGTTTAAATGGCCTGCAGTTTACCTCACTACAGACTGATAAAGTTTTCGGCAACACTGCCCAGTGGCCTCGGAATGATATAGGCTTAGGCAAAAAAATTAACTCAGTGTAACAAAACGAACATAAAAAATTTACAGGCAATAAGAATGAACGACAGACATTGTTACGCAAATCACTATATCTATAGGCCAAACACAAATGTAGTCATCTTTTTCCTCAAACATATGTCACTGAAACATTCTAAGTATTATGAAAGATCCTTAAAAGTCTTATAACGTTTGAAATTTAAATCGAAAAAAAGTTAAACTAGAAATTTGGGGTAAAGCTCAACGTGAGTCCGCCCGGCGCCCTAAGTCTGATTGGGGGAAATTAAGGGAGCGGGGTAAAATTGACCCGGCATCAAAGTCACGTGCCCCGAACTCAAATGCATTGGCATACGCCGAACGCGCATTGTCGACTTAAAGTAGGTCAACATGAGCGCTTATAACTTTGTTTGTTGTTTACCGAATTTCACAAATTTTTTTTTGTTCAACGCCGAAATGATCGTTTTCGTCAACGGTTCCAGAGACATTTGCGCTCAAACTCGAAAGTTGTCGTAAATCGCATCGATTTTTGCACGTTTTTTTCCCTTCCCAAATTTTAAGGGGGCGGTGCTTCCAAAAGTTGTACTTACGTTAACACCCTCACCGAGAGGCACGTCAAGTGCCAAAGTTTCGTCGGGCTACACCCCCTAACTCCGAAGTTATAATGGCTCGTTTGTTCCATTTTAAGCCAATTATTGACCCCCTTTGAAAAAAGTTGTAAGGGGGCCCCCGTCCCAGGTGGGGGTGCGCTAGTAAGACTTAGTCATTCTCTAGCGCGTGTAAAAATTTGGGGGCGCAGCACCCGTACGGGCCAAAATATGGTCTTCCAGGTAATGCGACTTAGGGTAGGTCAAAATGAGCCATTATAACTTGGTTCATAGAAGACCGAAATTTTCACATTTTTTTCTTGTTCAACGCGGAATTAACCGTATTTGATAACGCCGTTTACCGCTTGTCGATGTCTCTATCCAGTTTAGAGATATTTGCGGTCAAACTCGAAAGTTGTCGTAAAACGTACTAAATTTTGGACGTTTTTTACCCTCCCAAATTTTAAGGGAAGCGGTGCCCCCAAAAGTTGTACTTGCGTTAACACCCCCACCTAGAGCCACGTCAAGTGCCAAAGTTTCGTCGGGCTGTACCCCCTAACTTCGAAGTTATAATGGCTCATTTATTCCATTTTAAACCAGTTTTTGACCCCCTTTGAAAAAAGTTGTAAGAGGGGCCACCGTCCCCGGTGGAGAGTGCGCTAGTAAGACTTGGTCATTCTCTAGCGCGTGTAAAAATTTGGGGGCGCGGCACCCCCTATGGGCCGAAATACGGTCTTCCGAAAATTGCGCTTTAGGGGGATACGATTTCACATCGAAATCTCCAAGGTCACTGGACCGAACTTCACCATACTTGTTTCGCCTAACGCAGGAGGAATCGCCATAGACGGAATGACTATCCGATTTTGAATATCTTCATCCGTTTCGGAGATATTTGCCGCCGAACTTCGAAGTCGTCCGAAATCGGGCCGAATTTCGCATGTTTTTCGCCCCCGAAATTTTTTTGGGGTGTGCCCATCAAAATTTTGGACCGGCATTATAAAATTCGGCCTAGTACTGACC
>Ga0209367_1006583_pt1 | contig 16055 bp, 10 predicted proteins | sample WorMetLIZISLAND2_FD_187412 | JGI IMG/M metagenome (GOLD analysis project Ga0209367, IMG submission 187412) | Marine gutless worms symbiont microbial communities from Max Planck institute for Marine Microbiology, Germany - Olavius geniculatus... ... | reverse complement strand
TAACGGCAAAATGACGTCTTTTTAGGGGGTACCCCTCTTCGACGCCCTCGTTCGAGGGGAACCCCTGCACCCAGTGGCACGAAATTTTGTCACGATAAACTAGAGACCTCGAGGCAGCCCACAGTGAAGATTTCGTGATCCTAGCTTGCACCGTTTTGATACAGCTCACGAGTGTGACAGACGGACGGACGGACAGACGCCCAAACGATGGCAAAGACGCGCGAAGCATTCTGCTTTCGCGCGTAAAAAGCCTGTCACCAGTGCTTGTTATGATAAGCAGCAAGTCTATAGCCATCTGCAACCGTTTTCACACTATCCGAGCCAATTAATAACAGCAAAATAACGTCTTTTTAAGTGGTACCCCTCTTTGACGCCCTCGTTCGAGGGGAACCCCCTCACCCAGGGGCACGAAATTTTTGTCACGAAAAACTAGACCTTGAGGCAGCCCATGGTGAAGATTTCGTGATCCTAGCTTGCACCGTTTTGATACAGATCACGAGTGTGACAGACAGACGCCTAGACGATGGCTAAGACGCGCGAAGCATTCTGCTATCGCGCGTAAAAAGTACATGCAACCGTGGAGTCGACAGCGACCGTAAAACCGTATCCAGTTACTTTATTGCCGTTGCTCTACTGCATCGGTGCGAACCCCATAACATACTCTGTAGCATTCTGGGACAAGGTTCGCTGGACAACTGAGTGATGCCGCTAATGGCAACATCTACCTAGCTCACACGACGCTGGCGATCACTATGCGGATTTATCCAATATTAGCGTCCTGCACGGTCGGTACGGCCTCATCAGGTCATGGCCCAGTATCCAAGCGGTGCCAGCACGTGCCTGATAGTTACGCTTCCTGGTAGCGTCATTAATACCACATTGAAGCAACGCCATCATTAATCTCCACGTCATCTGGACCTAACGATGCTATAGCCCGGTCGCGAGCAGTTCTTCATGCACAAACCGAATGCACAAAAAGACATCGCAGGGAAGTGCATGGAAACATTGCGAAATAGGGCCTTTAAGTCAACTTAGTCAAGCAATAAAATCCAACGACAATGCAAAATTAGTGATAGGGCAAGTAAGACACTGCTGCATCATTATGTCACTGATGCAACATTGGTAAAAGTGGTAGTGAAGTGCTAAGAGTGTTTTCAAAGGTGAACTCATAATAAGAGCTATAAATAACCACCAGTGTCTAAGCGTACCGTAAATGCAGACCTTATATATGTAAGCTTACCAACTAACACAAGGTAAAAGTGAATTCCTTAACCATGAAAAACTGCTCCCATGGTACTGCCTGGTAATGGGGGAGGGTCTATTTTACATCGGTACCATTAGCAGATCATGTAAAAACTTGCTGTCATGGTCGAGTCATAAAAACAAATAATCATTCATAAATAACACATTTATTAATCGTGAAGCACGCCTGACATGCACAAGAAGAATCAACCTATATCGTCAGGCTCAAGTAATTTTAATTATCACTAAAAAAGAAAAAAATATCATGGAATCACGAATTACGTAATGCATGCACATGAGGCCAAATCATAAACAAAAAAAACAAAACAACATACGCACAGGATCATCCTCACGCCTCCAAATTACAACACAATATCTCATAATATTCCCTAGGCAGTCAGCACAGTCTCTCCCCACTGTTGAAGTTTGCCCTTTTCCACCATTAACAAGTTTCTACAGTTTCTTCTCCATCCACACTAGGGTCACATGCGACACAAAATAATATCCAAAACTCATAGCTATCTGTTTCATACAATTACTATTTCTGTGGACTGAGAACAGTTTCTCACTGTTTGAGATAACTAATCAATCATATGAGGGGCGTTCAAAAAGTTTTGCAAGTCGACATGTTAGACTGAAAAACTTGTCAAAATTTATACACTAATAAAACGCATGTTTCTCCTAAACACGTATGAGCCTAAAGCCGATATGACGTCATTGTAATGTACGACGTCATAGAACATTAAACAGGAATGATTTGGAGTGCCAGCGAAATCAGCGTTAAATTGGGCTCGCTGTTGCATGATATTTCTTTAGTCTACCGTCGGATTTTAAAACACAAGGCCCTGGGCCATGTGATTTTATGAGAACCCTAACAAGTACGTTCCTGAATTTCTCCTTTGCGATTATAAATATTCATTAGCCAAAATCTGTGCCAACCATGAAAAAACAATACGTTCGAGATTAAACAAAGTTTACAACTCGATAGGCCCCAGTATATTAGACTAACAAACTTTTTAAAAATTTATACACCGGTAAAAGTTATATTTCTCCCGTACTCGTATGAGCTTAAAGCAGATGTGATGTCATTGAAATTTGTGACGTCATAAAGCGTTAAACAGATACAATTTGGAGTGGTAACGCAAGCCGCACAAATATACGCACGCCAATTCTCCAATATGCAGCCAGATTTACGAACGTGAGACCCCGGGATGTGATTTTGTAGAAGCTCTGACAAATACTTTCATCAACTTTGAATTTGCAATATGAATACACAGTTGCCGAAATCTCTGCTGGCCATTAATAAGAATGCTTCTGCCAATTACGACGTCACGTCAAGATTTGACGTTGTCCGTAAAATTTTCTTGAAAAGTTAACAGTTAGTGATATCCATCGTATTTGTGAAAGGCTAAGCAATTTTTACAATGTACAACCTGGGGAGCACTGACGTGTGGGGGCCTGGGAGCAAGCCCCGAAGATCTCCTCTAAATCCGGCAGTGCCCGGCACTGCAGCCAAATCCCGAAGTTAAAATTACCCAGCAAGCTGTTCACTACTCTGGCTTCGTACAATTAGACCACCCTACATACAGCAGAGACGTGACTTACGGTAACTATTATTTTTTTTAATGTGAAAAAATGTCTCTCTGGTGTCCGTTATCTAAACAATGAATGACTCAAGTCTGTCGTAGAAGCTTGGCTGAAGGGACCGATATAAAACGCCTTATGACGTCATAAGTTACAATGACGTCATATCCGTTTTAATGAGTTCCGGGGAAATGTGCATTTTATTGGTGTATAAATACTGAAAAGTTTTTCAGTCTAACATATCGACTTGCAGAACTTTTTGAATGCCCCTCGTAAGTTGGCCAGTTTTCTGTCACTTTTCAACCAGCAAACGGATGAATGACAATTAACCATCCCCTCTAAAAACATGTAAATGACCGGCTAGTTACTAGCTTAGTTAACTATTGCATAAGAAAGCAAAAACTAGAAACTGACTGGAGATCGAAAACGTACACAAATTAAGTTCCCCAAAAAGTAAACCTCACACTAGTCTGAAAGCTTTTTGATGCAGGTCATGACAAGTCATGAGCTACGTGTATACATCTAGAAAGACATCATATGTCTACGCACACACATCACTGGTACATCATCAAAACAATATACACGTAGACGTCATGCGCAGCTTGCAGCTACAACGGCAAACACGAAAAATGCTGGAATGAGTTGCATCGAAAAACTAACTTCACATCTGGCAGCAACTAAATGCCACTGCAACAATGCAGAAAACATTTAATGCCATCCCGATAAGGAAAAAGAAGATAATTTCTCTTAACACCGCTTGATCATGCCCACTTCTCAGGTGCAACTTCTCTGGAGTATTACAATAAATGAATATATCTAATCTCCATATACAAGAACTGCTAGGCACCAAACACACACCATCTGTGATCATCAGTAATAACACAAGAACAAAAACGTTCTAAAACTTCAGCCATAACCTTGCATTAATGATTAATGGCAAACTGAAATATCTGGTCAACAAAAGGAAGATCTAATAATCATTCAACAAAGTCTTAGTCAAATATAACACCAAAAATTAATTATAGCTTTACTGTTTACATTGAATTTCATTCTCAAACAAAAACAAAAAACAATGTATTATTCCGCTTACAGTACAACGTACAACAAGATAACAGAAACATGCAGCCTAAGATCAAATCCATTTAGCAATGCAAATAAGAGCACAACTCTAAAAACTAAAAAAAATTCATTAGTCACCAAATAAAAGGTCAAGCATGTTAAACAGACATTTCGCTATAAAAACAAATCATCTACTGCTTGTTTGATAACACCCATGCAATTCAATTCACTCTATTGCTTGAACTTAAAAGCACCACTATTACCACCAACAAAAATAAAATTTTCATTTAACTGACAAACGTTTCTGGACTTACTCCTGGATAAAGCAGGGACACAATTCACAGTCTAAAGACAATCTCAAGAAAACGTCTGTGAATCAGACCCAAGGTTCCTCACAAGCAGTTCCAGAAACTGCTTAAGAAAACTTTCACAGGGCAAATGTCATTCCCAACCAACAGTGATACAGCACTGAAGGGTTACTTTAAGTTAGAGTAATAAACAAAAAAATTACAAATTAAAACAAAATTCAGTGTAAAAACAACCTATCAATTATATACACATAACCAAAAGAACTAGCCACACATCATTCAGAATCACACCCATTGTTTACAGATTGAATGCTTTGGCGCTTAATGGTGTTTATATGTACCATGGGTTTCATTCATTACTACTGGCATTAACAAAAAGTAACATCACAACATCAGCAAAGTAACTGTTCAGCTGTTGCAATACAGACGAAGGAAATGCGTCTGCTTCTCTACTGCTGATATTCATGTACTTGAGTTCATGTCAAGTCTTGATCTTAATCAATCCGGTTATGCAAAAAATAGCTATTACTCGGATAGGTATGCAGTTTATATATCAGCTACTCAAGTCAACCCAGCCTACCTCCATGAGCAGACATCTCAGAAACTGAAAAATAAGAAATATTGGCAGCATTTTTCTCAAAGCCTGACCAGGTCTGGTCAGTCCCAAGTCGTTTTTTCTATTGTTTGCGGAATGAAAGTTTTGTTCTTTAATCGTTCCAGAAAGACCTGTGTCGATCCAGAAACGTTCTGGATCAGTTGCATGGAAACCTGCCATGGCGACAGGAGTGGCAGCATCAGCCAATCACACCCACTGTTTACAAATTGAATGCCCTGGCGCTTAATGGTGTTTATATGTACCAATTAAGTTTTATGCGATTTACTTTGCCTAAAGATAATTGTGCGGCTGTGCGCATTCATCGATTTGTTAGCCAGTACATTTGTGTATCAAGAAAAAAAATTAAGACAGAAAGCACTTGTCCAGTCTTTTAATCATGCTATAGGCATTATGCAGTTCAGCCGGCTTGTGGGCGTGGCAACATCTGTTCCGAGTTAGCAGCATTCTTTTTGCTATTGTTCTGGAAAGTTCCAGAGGAAAGCCAAAAAACAGACCAATTGTGCTGTACACCATAAATATGCACTGTATCAGTTAAAGCAATGGAGATCAGTCTTATAATGTGGCTTAGCAAGAAATTTCTGGTATAGGCAAACCAAGAAAGAACGCGAGTGGCCAAAGCTAACAACATTCAAAGCTGTTTTCATCTAGTCAAGCACATCGCCATTCTATCACACGAAATGACAGCAGTGCACCAAGTAGGACACACTCCCTCAACTTACACACATCGGGTGATGCATAAAATAGTGGAATATACATGCTTCATGCAGATCAATCTATCAAACAGTTTTGGGTGAGTGAGTAGGGTTTAACGTCCCACCCGACATAGTACAGATCATTTCGGGCACAGCCTTCCAGGCAGAATGCACGCAAACACATAATAATGTAACAGCAAGTTTAACCTTTACAATATACAAACAAAAGGTTTAACCATCACAGAAACACAAAAGACAAAAAACAAGCTAAACCTAAAACTATAAGAACTCCATTATAAGCATGCATATGTAGTTAACAATAATGATAGTTCTAATAATCTTCTCCGTTATCCTCCAGACAGTCATAATTTCAGAATGACGTCTATTGGAGGACAAGGGACTCGAACAGTTTTGGAAATAATTAGCCTTGATCATTGCAGCCGAGGGCAGTTATGATGAACACTGTGAACATTAAATATGAACACATTTCATGGAAATGATTGACAGAAATCACTTCTGAACCAGTCTGCTTGCTCAAACTACGTAAAGCATGTAAAGCACTTGTTTTATGCATCACCCTGTAAAGGATAACCTTCTATAAAAGATAATGTTATATAACCAACCATACAACAACAACCATCACCATGACAACAAATGCTTCACCTTTAGTACTGCAGAAACCCCATCAATTTTCGTGTTAGCCAGCCATATTATGTTTCACGTTTCTATCACCAATTCAGTTACACATAATCATCACCACACAGTACAACAGATGTTGTATACTCAATTTACATCCCCAGCGAGTCAAAAGTAACAAATACAGCACAATGTTAGCACAGCCAAGCACCGAATCAATCACTCAATCCCATACACACACACACACACACACACAACGGCATCACAAGATTTGCTACAGGTCACGACGTCACTTTACACACAGCGCAATGCACAGCATTTCATACAAAAATAAACGCTTACGAGTAGTTCTGATAACAAAGATGACGACGATGATGATATAATCACATAACTAGAGCTTAGTAACGAATGCCGGCCGACAACATTCTAAGTCAAAACCTCACTGAACGTTGTAGAGTAAAACTGAGAAATGTGTCGCTGTGCCTGTGTGCTAAGCATGGCTAGTTAATGAACAAGATAAAGTTGCCTAAGAGGAATATTTTGTAATCTTGTGACCGTACTGTCGGAAACATACTTCTTAGTGAGAAGATGCACAGACTGGACGGCAAACACCAACATACAGCGTGGGCCATAAAAAAATGTGGCACTTTACTTTTGTCCATATCTTCACCAATTATTGACCGATTTTCAAATTCTTTCACTGGCACACTCTGTAGACAATTTGCAATAATATGATTATTTTATATCCCACCACACGGTAAATGAGTTCCTACACTACCTTGTGAAATATAAATGTAAGCAAAAACTAACGACAATAACAAAAATTTAGATAAATGAAAAAATGCTTCAGACCAACGTTGTGATGAATGATTAGTATGACACTAGACTGTGTTATACCCACACAGTCTAGCATCATACAGACCATTCACAAAATGTTTGACTGTTATTATCGTTAAGTATGCATATTTCACTGATATTTCACAAGGTAGTGTAGAGACGCATTTATGATGTGGTGGGATCTATAATAATCACATTATTGCAAACTGTCTGCGGAATGTGCTAGTGAAAGAATTTTGAAAAGCGATCAACAATTGGCAAAGATATGGACAAAAGTGAAGTGGCAAGTTTTTTTGGCCCACCCTGTACACCACACGAGTCCGACAATTAGCTAGAATGAGCAGTGATGACAATACTGTGAACGAGCAACATCTACACCGGTGGCTTGCACGTGAGATAACCAGGCAGTTTGATATCACGTCGAACGTAGAACAGCATGTATGCCTTGCAGCGTGCAACCGTCTCCCGATCACACGGCGTTATTGTACTGTCGTTGAAGTGATACCAACAACCTGCGTACAAAAATAACATTTCATTTAAAACTGATAATGTTCTTGCTGCTTCTTCTTAAATCTTAAACCTCAGATTGGTCGTTCATTCATTCTCACAGTGCCACATTTTCAACTACGCAGAAATTTCTATTGTAACTTGTACGTGCAGACTTATAGCATAATTCACGAATAACTGATTGATTTTGCATGTAGAACTTAACCACCAACAGATTCACGTCAACAACTCGCATTTTATTTTAAGTACATGTATAACAAACAACAATCTGCTTATGTAGTGGGAACTGACACTGTGTGGCCATGAAATAACAGACCTTGTGCCAATGGGCTTCATGTCAGTGCTCTGCACTGCAAGCCAATGTAAACCAGCTAACAAAGACTTATGGGGTGTTTACATGATCCAGCAAACGTCCAGCAAACTTCCAGCAAATGTATTCAAAATACACGTGCTAATGCTGGAAGTTTGCTGCCATATGTTATAATGGAGCTGGACGTTTGCTGGATTGTGGAAACACCCTATTACTGAAAACACCTGCGCTATAAGTGGATAAGTCTCAAACTCACCAGACTAAGAATAAGGCAACAGATCATTCATGTGACTCATGCTCAGGACCAACTGTCTCTGATAAATCTTTGCTTAACAGGCCAAAATGTATGATGAGATAATGATGGTCATGATAAACAAGAAATTTGTGCTAATGCTCACGAGATGCGCGAAAGCCTATAGCAGTTCCTGTTCGCAAACTGCCAGTCTGTCTCCAGCCATTTAGTTGCAGTTCATTCTTGAAGTGTGCGCTGCAGCCGAAAATCGCAAAAATCAATTTTAAAAACCTCTCATTTTAGAAGTTCACGGTCTTTCAAAATCATCGATGTTGATACGACTGAAAAGCTCGTCACTAGTGCTTGTTGTGATAGGCAGCATGCCTATGCCTATCTGCAACCGTTTTCACAAAAGACTGACCAACAATGGTAAAATAACGACTTTTACGGGGGTACTGCTTTTTGATGCCCTTGTGTGCAGGTTTCCGTGAACCTAGAAAATCGAGATTTGGACTCTCGAAATCTACGTTCAATGCTAAAATTTCACACGCAGCTTCTCCATCTCTATCTCGATCGATTTTGGTGCAATTCGCTCTTGAAATCTGTGTCACAGCCCGAAATCGCCAAAAACCCATAAAACCTATTTTGGTGTTCAAGGTCATCCAAGATCATTGAATTTGATGCAAATCGAGAACCAGTGTGCAACTTCCTATTTGTGATTAATAGTAATCTAGGCCCTCGCATTGTTTCTGAGATACAGTGACTTATTGGCTGAAAATCGCAAATTTTTCCTACCCCCTCTCATTCAGCACCTTCGTTCAGGATGACCCCCTCCGAATTTATAGAATTCCTTTATGGTACCTGGAACTAGAGTCTTCCAGGCAGCCGATGGTGAAGATTTGGTAATCCTAGCTTGCACCGTTTTTGACTGATCCACCCGTGTGACGGACGAACGGACACACAAACAGACGGATGGACAGAATTGCGATGGCTAAGATGCGCTAAAGCAGTCTAGCTGCTTTCACGCATAAAAAAGTACTCATATGCTATGGTATGTTTTGTCGTTCAACAAAAGAACAGTGGTAAGACTACTGCATAAGATACTCTGCATTAACCAGTTCAGTAGCTATAATCACTGTACCGATGCTATGCTGCAGACAACGTACCATCATATGTGACGTATGATGTGTAGTGTCCAGAACCAGCACTACAAAGCACCAACATGAAGACTGCAAATGTATCAAATAACCACAAAATGATGCAAAAACGCTAAATACGACCATTACTGCTATTGCATTAGTCGGGATTTTTCACGATTTTATCACTTCAATAAAAAAAAAGAGTTCTTGACGCTACAGAAATTAAAATGAAAATCCAACTGATGCAACATTAGCAAAACAGGATCAAACTAAATTGTGGTTACAACTCTGTCAACTATTATGCCTCCAGCAATATGTGACAAAAAGTGCATTTTGAGGTGTATATGACCCGACCGTGACCTTAACACCAAAATTTGATGGGTTCAGCTTGCCCCCAAAATACATAAGTGGTGAAAGTTTGGTCGAATTCTATCAGCGTGATATCTTGCTAACAATGTTTGTTCGGAACTCACGCATGGATGAACAAAGAGACCAACGCATGCATGAACACTGTGGAAACGTAATGCCTCTGGCCACTACACTGGCGATAAAAAGTAACAAGAGAATGAAGTAACATCCCCATCCCCATCCCCACATTCTGTGTCCCAATCCACATCGTTACGTTGATGAAAATAATTGCCGCCAATAGTCCGCATATGTATTTTATTACTCTGTACTGTACTGCAAATTAATAACATTTTACAACACCCCACGCTATCAGTGTACAGAAACACAAATGATCCACATTTTGAAAATCCCATGCAATGTACCAGTACTATTTAGTGAAATGTATTATTCCCATATGATTTTTTACAGCAACTACTACAGACGAAAGTTGTAGTTGTCCCCATTACTGCGGGTCTACAGCAAATTCTATCTCCATCCCCCGTGGTATTACCGTGACTTTTATCCCATTCCTGTGGGAATACCACTGTTACTGTCTCACTACCACGGTAATTACCACCCCTATGTCACCCTTTAATTGGCAAGTCAAGTAAGCCAGGTCTGATACACTTAGTATTAAGAAAACATTCATGCCTATCAGAAAATGCATCATTATGGCCCACGAAACGGTCTGTATGTTACCAATGTGGCAAAACATGAAAGATGCCATCACAATGGACGGAAGGCAGACTGTACAGAGTACACTGATTGATGACAATAAAGCAGTGGCAAGAAAGCCAACATTCTAATCTTACCCGGAACCATGGTGGACTATCACAGCTGCTAGGTCATAGTCACTGCTTCCAACACCACTGCTACTGTTCCGCGTCTCATACTAGACACAAGCACAGATTACAGTCACCGACCGACCGGCAGCATTAGCAGTCAAGCCAACACTCACCATGGCAGCATTTCACAATATAACCATCAGTACATATAACGTGTACATAGTCAGCCTTGCCCGTGGGCCGTAGCATCGCTCTGCATCCACGTTTCACTGCACCACACCTTCAGCCACCCGGAGGGGAGCCAGTTTTGATGAATTTGCTGCTGTGTACGTAACCTCGGCGTGCAGTGTGGTTATCAACCAACTTAAGTGCCAATATGGTTCGGTTTGCCAGAACCCGTTAATGCCTCTATAATCCTAACAGTTGTGCTATGTACTATGTGACGACATAATTTTGTAACATTTGCGCTTGTTGAAAATGACAAACAGAAAATAACTGGATTAAATCTAAGCATTATAAAGAGAATGTGAGCAATACAATACAATACCAGGTTATTCAGCACGTAATGGTTCATGTTGAGACCACTCAGAGGAAACTCAACATACGTGTCCACCTTCGCACGGAAATACAGGCTCCATCGAAATCTTTTCAGATGTAAGCACAACACCTGAACACCATAAACCATACAACAACATATGCATTTTTTGAATACTCATAGATGGAAACAGTAGCTAATAAATTACAATAATTTATCAAACTACAACCTTTGTTTCTTCGTATTCATGATTGGCCAGCACGGTTACCACAACACACTTCAATTCACTTGTCTAGCTCTTGCAGGACATGTGGCATGAAGCCAATATCGATATTGGGTATTGGTATCGGCAGGACCCAATAATATTGGGCATCAGGTAGCTTTTTTGATATCGATCTAACGCTAATCATTATATTATTTTGGTATTACCATCAGGTTCTGCATGTCATACAAGTCATTGGAGCTAAAGAAAAAATTGTAATGAGTGAGTGTGTGAGTAGGGTTTAACGTCCCACCCGACACAGTATAGGTCATTTCGGGGACGGCCTTTTCAGGCAGAATGCACACAAACACAATAATGGAACGGTAAGTTTAAACTTTACAATAAACAGAAAGTTTAACCTTTACAGAAACACAAAACACAAAAATAGAAAAATGAGGTTAACCTAAAATTGTAAGAACTCCATTATACGTGTGCATATGTAATTAACATAATGGTAGTTCTAATAACCTTCCCTGTTATCCTCCAAACAGTCATCAATGTGATAATGCTGTCTATTGAAGGACAGGGGAGGTGAAAAAAAATTGTAATGCTTTTAAATAAAAACAAGAGGGTGCGGCCGTTGAGGGGCTGCCCGCTATGGGGCCGTCCTTGCAGCTGAGTACGTCCCGACAATTTCCCTATCTTTACTATGGGAATTTCGTTTTCCGTACGAGTTAAGGCTCACGTACCTAAAACGATACGTAAAAAGAAGTAGGCACGAGACGGACGGACAGATGGACAGGCAGAATCAATACATAATGGGGCCTCCTTCTAGGAAGGATGGCCCCATAATAAAGATAACAATACTTTAGGTGCAGAAAATTTTCACAATGATGACATCAGCAACATTACAACATTTTCAGTTGGAACACATTCAACCACTGACATTTTATCCAGAAAACACTGTTGGTTACGATACATTTGGCAGTCGCCGAATCCAGAATTTCTTGGTCGACTTCTGCTTTGTTTTGCAGTTAGCACACATGTACAGCTCAGTGTCTTCAAGCTGCTCCACTTCCATGAAACTCGACAAGCAATCTGCAGCCACACCATCAACCAATCATTATGACATAGGGAACCATACAGGTGAAAAAGTGAGAAAAAATCATGGCATACTAGTAAGTTTATGCAGCATCAATTTATGGTGGCTGGTCGTTTCATCACCGGTCGATTCATCACAAAAACTGTTACCTATACACCAGTAATCGTATTCAATTTATCATTCAGTATAATATACGACAAATACGATTCTAAAGGAAAAAATGTCTACGTAATTGTTATCAAAAAAAATCCAAGATAAGTTTAAATCATTTTACTAAAATAAAACTGCATAATCGAGTACGCAACGAATGAACAAAATATGCTATAAACAATGCAACAGCCAAATCCAAAACAAACAAAATTAAAAATATTGTCAGGAAATTATATATGCGATTATTATCAAGAAAATGTCCCAGCTTAACGTTGAATTAAAATCGTCATAAAAAAATCAAAGTCGCACACACGAGTACGCAACAAACGAAGTACGCAACAAACGATGCAGCAGCCAAATCCTGAATGGATGATGTTAAAATCATCTTAATCAAATAAATTTATATGACTCGAGAAACATATCGTCAAAAAAATTCAAATGAATGGGTAGTTGCAGAGGATGACTGCAATAGATGAAACCGGTTAGAGCTGCACCAAACACCAATTGTTTTTCGCACTTTGTAATGAATCGACCTGCGATGAATTGACCTGTGATTAACCGTCTGCAGAAAGAATAGACCGTGTTAAAACGACCCCCCTCTGATGAATCGACCGGTGATGAAACGACTGGGAATGCAGTTTACAAACTGTGTTTACAAAATGCCGCACCAAAAAACACTCTCACTTCATCAGTCTGATATTAGTGAATCAGCAACTACAAACCACTGAGTAAGTAAAGGTCCAATTATAAGATTCAATCAATTCAAGTTCAATCCTCTGAACGTAAACGATTTGTGGAATCTAACACTGAGTGCACCACATAAAAAATCATGACAAATCACTGAAATCACAGCAAATGCTGGAATTCACAGCAAAGGCCAAAATTCAACGTTTCCGTAAATTTGGAATTTGTGCCCATCATCATAACTTCTAGTACACAGCTACAATTACTACATCACATCCACAATCATCAATGGCTGTAAACTTTTAACAGCTGCACTGTACATTCACAGATAATGTAAGCTAGCTGCAGTCTTGGCACTGCACCACTGAAGCACCTTTTGTACAATGATTTGCTAAGCTCTTCAGAAATTTAAAATTTAACTGCCTATGAATAATTTCAGGTATTCAAAAATCTACTAAGAATAGCACCGAGCGAAACTCTCATATTCACCTGAGAGACGACAGACTTCTTCGCCATTCTTTGGCACCGGAGTTTTTGCAGTAAAATGACTGGGTATGTCTAGCGAGAGATCTGAAGCAAATGATGCATACATGATACTCATTTTATTAATTACGATGAAAATAACACAATGTAAGTTTACATCGAGACACAAGCTAATTGCCTTCTGAAAAGATACTGAAAAGATAAATTAATTTTAAAATCTACCACAACACAACTAAGATAAAAAGGACCCAAGCAAGAAATACTACTGACTGACAAGTAGCATAATGCTCCAAATTATTATCATGCAGACTGCAGAAAAGCAATCACGCACAAGCCATGAAATATACCTAACTGTCAGCTACCTTGCAAAGGCACACATTCTCCTTTAAATACATCCCAAACGAATCCTAAATCATTTTTCAGAACTCTTTGCTAACAAGAGATTGGGTGTAATCTACAATGTACATCACCCGGCTATAAATACATTTTGAAGAAAATTTTAGGAGACATGGCTGAGGAAGCTATCTTGTAGATTATATTGTCAGAAAGATCAAAATCTTGCTGCGTGGTTCCTAAAACTAGATCCAAAAACAAAAATTTTTTTCTATTAACTATTACAATTCTGTAATCAAATAAGAAAAAATGTACTCTACTGTGCTTTCTTCTTTGATCTACTATGACAGCACTTCTCAAGACTGAAGACAGAATGAAAGCTTCTCAAAACAATCGTTCACAGCTCCCTACAAAGGTTTCCACTCTCTGTTTACGATATTCATCATCTTGACTGTCAATTTACATTCTGCACAATATCACTAATGTCTCTGCACTACGATGCTACACTACTACCACAACGTGTCATGTTTAGTTTAAAAACAAAATATACAAAAATTTTTTAAATATATGTCACCTAAAAAAGGATCGTGCTTCTTCGACTCCATGCCACAGATGAGACAGTTGACTTCATTCTGAAGAATGCCGCCAAAGATAGCAGTGACAATCGTGCTTTTGCCACGAGGCAAGCCGACAAACGGACTGTCGTTTGTCACCGTTGGAAGTAACGTCAGCAACTCCGTGTGCAACCGATCGAGCAAGTAGCGCATGAACTCATGCGCATCTTGCTGCTGATAGCCGCTAAACGTCATATACAAACAGAAAATCAGTGCTGGCGCAACACAAACTTCTGCTAAGAACAATGCTGCCACCTGGCAAACACAACAAACTTATTTACATGCGTAAATCAGATGAGGATTCAGGAACCTTGGATCCAGATCCGAAACTGCACTGCTGCTAAGATCCGACAGTTGAGTCCCTCGGCCACTCCACGTCTCCGGAGCGTTTCATCAAAATCCTTTCAGAAGTTTCTGAGCCATGCTACAAATTTTCACTCAACACTTTATTACATAATGGTAAAAAATCCCGAGTGGATGATCCAGAATCCACAAAAACTCCAGATCAGCATCAAAAACAAACCAGTTCCTCCTTGGACCGGGCCAAAAGATCGGCAAAATCTCACAGCGCATGATCAACATCTATTACACAATCACAGATAGGTGACAGAAGTTTCACAGCAGACGGAGTGTGGATGTGGAATAATATTTTTAATAAATACTGAAAAAGCTTGAGGCACTGCACTGCAACTTTTTCGTCTAATCTGCGCCAGCTATAAGTACACTTACTTATTTATAAATATCAAAATGTGCAAATGTTTTATCACAAGCAGTCAATGAGAGCATCATACCGGAAACGTGGAACAACTTTCCAGATGACGGAAAAAAGTGACTCTGGCGATATGGCGGTTTTGCCACCTTGCCACACGGCAATCAGAGTCTTGCGAAGCTCTTCGACCAGCAGCCTAACACGTCACAACACATCAGCATCACTAACTACACTTACACTGCTGAATAATTTTTTCCTGTTTATTGCATAATTTTATCCAATGAACAGTTGACTTTCGAGACGTTCTGTCAAACACATTATACAAAAGCGATTAGGGATCAGTCAAACCTACAGTTAGTCAAAAACTTAGATAATGAAAAGTTGAAAAAACCAAGAAAAAATGCCAGCCAACATATCGCAATAACAGCCATTCAAAGGTATGCAATAATTATAGCCATCAAATAATTACAACGTACGAAAATGAAGCAATATGACTCAGAATATGAAAAAGTAAAAAATACATGAACGGTAGATTAAATGAAAGCAAGAGCATTACATGTCATCGCCATCTTTATCACGTTTGGTGTGCAGCTTCTTGCGAGCGACGTTCTGCTCAAGTGCAGGCAACTGCTTAATGTAACCACAGAACGACTGGATATTACTAACAAGACACCAGACAGACACACATCAATCAAAGAAACTCTATATCAACCATAGTTACCAGTACATAAGAAATACATAATACTTTTAGCCACATTACATTACATAGGCAAACTAGAAAGCAGTCATAGCCCGCAAGTACCTCCGCCAAGGCAATGTTATTCGCCAGGTGGCGTCACCATCTTCGCTTTGCCAGCGGTTCCCTTATGCCCCCTTTAACGCAATGGTAACGAAAATTTCAAAGTGATC
>Ga0209367_1006582_pt1 | contig 16055 bp, 3 predicted proteins | sample WorMetLIZISLAND2_FD_187412 | JGI IMG/M metagenome (GOLD analysis project Ga0209367, IMG submission 187412) | Marine gutless worms symbiont microbial communities from Max Planck institute for Marine Microbiology, Germany - Olavius geniculatus... ... | reverse complement strand
TCCTTTTCCTTCCCTTTTTCTTTCCTTTTTCCCCTTCCTTTTTTTCTTTCCATTTTCCTCCCACTTTCCTTTACTTTTCATTTCTTTTTTCTTTTTCTTTCTTTTTCTTTTTCGTTTCCTTTTTTCCCTTTCTCTTCCAGTTTCCAATTCCTTTCTCTTTACCATCCATTCCTTTTCTCTTTCCCATTTCCTTTCCTCTTTCTTTTCCGCTTTCCTTTTCCTTTCCTTTCCCCTTCCCTTTCTCTTTTTTTCCTTTCTTCCGTCTTTTTTGTGTCCAGGTCCGTGCGTCCAATATTTGAGGCGCCATATCTCCATAACTTTGCAAGATAGACTCATGGTCACTATGGACCACCCATAAGAAGTCGGCCCTTGGGAGTCGACTGGTCACATGACCGATGACGTAACGTGACCCCCAAAAGTCAAAGTCGTGACCCCATTATATTTGAAACGCGATATCTCCGTAACGGTGCCAGATGGACGCATGGTCATCATGGACCACGGATAGGAAGTCGACTCCCGGGAGTCGAAGGGTCACGTGACCGATGACGTCACGTGACCACAAAAGGTCAAAGGCGTGACCCCATTATCTTTGAGGCGCTATATCTCCATAACGGTGCAAGATAAACGCACGGTGACGATAGACCATTTATAGTGAATCGAATGGTCTCGTGACTGACAATGTCTATTGTTTAGTTGAAATAATAGAGAAGGATGAAAGGATCATTGCTGCTGTTTAATTTGAAATTAAACTGTTTGATTTTTTACCAGTCTAAACAGCTCACTAACTATATTTATACAGACATATACTGTAAACTATCAAAATGCATTGGACAGACTCCGTGTTCGTATGAGCATTAGGCCTATCTTGTTACACAGAAAGCACTCGCCGTAATCCAGCGTCGGTAACGGCACCAGCAGCTAATAACACGAGTATATTATTAGGAAGGTCACGGCTATGCAAATCGACCGGCCTGCGTACTATAGATGCGCGCTAGAAATAGATCGCCTTGTTACCCGCAGATGGGCCGGTAATAAAAACTTGACGAGTTAGCCTGCGGGAGTGACTATCCAATGTGGATCGAGACAGCGGTTAGCACTCCAGTGTGGAGTGGGCAATAGTTAGTGGGCAATAGTGATAGCACGTGACCTAGGAAGTAATGCCCGGCCGGACATCCATAATGCAGTGCATCGTTGACGTCATTGTCGACCTTACCGACTCAAGCCGAGCAGAGTATAGCGGTACTCGTAGTGACGCACGGATCGTCTATTTTTTCCAGATTATTTCCCTTTCAAGCCTTTGCCTGCTTTATAGACATTACATTTAAAAACATCACGGACAATCAACAATATTCGTCAGTGATATAGCAGAGTATCAACACTATTAACTGGTATGGAAAAACCATTAGCTGCGTTTTGGATGACTTAACAAGTTAGGTGTACCATGGATAAAATATTATAAACATGTTAATGATAATAATACTTTTAATTTTAAAAAATACTTTTAGCTATTAGTTTTAATTTCTGCTGACGGCACGACAGACGAACAATTCGAAAGAGTTTTGTTTTGCTGTATTAAGGCAATATACTAGTAAGTTTGTTTTTTGTGCTCCAGCATAAGTATCTGATTATAGTATTTATAATAGGCTATACTTATCTATAAACAATTCCTGACATGTTAGACATCAAAAACGCAGCTATTATTGTGGGTTTAGAAATCGCGAATACGTTGAATAGTTAGTCAACTGATTAATCCTACATTCTAATCTTTAACAACTTTGTTATTAATAAAGATTGACCAAGTTTCACAAGAAAGTATTAATTAACTAAAATACAAAAATATTTCTAATAGTTTAATTGTTTAACTCCTCAACAAATCGGTGCAATTACCTCATATATGCATTAAGCTAATTTTCACCGCCGTAGTAATTTTTTTCTAAATTCGATATTCTTTTACAATAATGTTCTCGTTTAAATTCAAGTCATTCGACACTTAAACTGTGAACAATATAGGCATATTTAGCAATTTATTTGCGCGTTATAAACAAAGCTACCTAAGCACTGACCGATTAAATTTCGTGGCTACAATTGTTTAAAACTGCGCATCACTACTACTGCTGCTGCTGTTGCTGATGCAAGAATCACGTTGCAACAATCGCCGTCATCACTCATGCATAACTGACCACACTACATCAACCCGTAGCGCACCACTGCGCCCAAATGGCTCATTTATCCGCCCAACGCTAGCCCAGTAAATGATGAAGGCGTTGATGATACTGAGTAGCGAGGGATCGACGCTAGGTGTCGCTCTAGTAGTTGCGTTTTATTTAGGCGCATACACAGCGACGTAATTGAACTGAACTAAACTGACATGGTTCAGTTTTTGACGAACAGTCCAACGGGCAAACAGTAACGCATTACAGTAGGCACCGTCTAACGGCGTTGGTGGTTTACGTGACCACGCTCACGTATGCGTCAACCAATGACCAATAGGCTCGACTTGCTTGTCCACTGGCCAGTTCGTCTAAAACTAGACAGTGTCGGTTCAGTTCAGTTACGCCGCTCTTTGCGCGCCTTTACGTAACTATCGCATTACTTGCTTTCCTTAAGTTCAAGCTCCACTACTTCGATTAGTTGTAGACCGATTTGTCAGTCGACAAATCGTACAACGAGCTTGTTACCTGTTGCAACTTTGTTGCAAACTTTCGATGTTGCGCGGACTTGTTGATAACTAATTTTGACATAAGGTTTTAAATTTGCTATAGAGTTTGTTTTACAGCGCGTTGCGCACAACAAAACCACAATAAATCAGAAAAAATAGACTAGTAAATTTAAGGTATAGTTACGCTTTAAAATGTAAGATTTCAAAACAAGTTTTCTGCAAACGTTTTTTTGCATGTAATCACGTTAAAATATTTGCAAAATGTTTTTTTTCCAAAATACCTGCAAAAATGTTTAATTTACAGCGCAGAACGTTTATAAACATCTTGCTCGCAAAATTAAACGAATAAAACATTTGCAAAATAAACTTGCAAAATGTTTAATCATTTAGTTTACGTTATAAACAACGTCTAAAGCATCTGCAGAAGTGTTTACAATAGAAATCTTGCAACAATTTAGCAAATCGCATTAGCAGGTTGAATACGAGTTGAAGATGAAGGGTGATTTCATGCAAATTTTAACTTTAAGAAATGTTACATTTTTTACACAAAATTGGAAATCCTGCATTAGAACAAGCTTTGATGGAGTTTTAATTTTCCAAATGTTTTCTTAAAAGTTGTAACTTGCAAAACAGACAGACAGCCACAGTTATATACAAACCCTGTGCGTGATCGCTGTGAGATGCATTCTGCGTCTGCTTGTACCAGCGCTTGTCTGTCAGAGATCGCACAACTCGACTAACTGTCCACAAAACACAACACAATGACATTTTCACCATACTGCCATTATTAATTCCTGTAAGAATATGATGCAATTCTGTTGCAGTTTTGTTTCAGGTTTATCGCGTAAATGCGTTAAGACGCAAAGAGGGCGACGTAAATAAACTGAGCTGAACTGACACGATTCAGTTTTTTACGAACTGCAATACCGTTGTATTGGAAAATTTGTCGCACGGGAAAATTATTCCCACACGCAGCAGTCCGGGTTAGGGTTAAGATTAAGCATAGGGTTAAATTTCGGGTTAGGATTAGGGTTAGGAGTAAGGTTAAGATTAGGGTTAAGATTAGGGCTAGGGTTGAGGTTAGGGTTAGAGTTAGGGTTAGCGTTAGTTACATTATGACAATATGGAGGTGGGAAGACTTTTCTAGGTACGACAAATTTCCCACGACACCGTGTAACATTTAAATGCTTAACCGTAACGCTTTTTATAACAGGCTGAACACACATAGTCGCATGTCAACTTCATTAAACGAATATATGATGACGATGATGATGATGATGATGATGATGATGAGACGTTAGTTTTGGTTAATTAAGAGTAATATTTTGAAAAGTATTACCATTTTCTAGCTTCATTTTTACGCGCAACAGCAGCTACTGCTGTAGCGCGTCTTAGCCGTCGCAATTCTGTCCGTCCGTCCGTCACACGGGTGGATCAGTCAAAAACGGTGCAAGCTAGGATCACCAAATCTTCACCTTCGGCTGCCTGGAAGACTCTAGTTTCAGGATCCGTAAAGCCTCTCCATAAATTCGAAGAGGGTCACCCCCAGAGAGGGCGCTATATAAGAGAATGGTAGGGAACATTTGCGATATCGAGCCGTTAAAGCGTTAGCTGAGCGATAGCTGGCGCCCTCTGGTGTGTACGAGTAAAAACTATTGACACTATAGCCGCGGGTCGTCTGGCGGCCTCTGGCGACCGACTTTATTTTACTGCGCTTTCTTTGAAACTGTAGCCAAAAGCCACGGATGAAGTCTACGGATCACTAGCGTACGACGGTGCACCGCTGTTGCGCGTTCCCCTTTGCGTTAGCAGGGCTTCACTTGTTTTATCTTACTACCGTTTTCTCAGTGCTGCGAAGGTCACAACGTTACTGCGAATTTGCCATTTTGATATTAAATAAATGCTGTAAGAAGGTCTACATCTAAACGTTGTATGAGCAGCAACAAAGGAAAAATATAAGTTTTGTTTGATCTTCTCCGCAGTTCGTGTGGAAGTGTAACAGTGGAAGAATTGCTAAAATCGCGGCTTATTTGCCACAGTTATCACAAAAGATAAAAGTGGCTTACTTTTTTGTGCGGCCCGGTGTATCTGGGTGATAATGTATTGTTGTTAGGTCTGGCAGCAAGAAGACAGATAGACCTCTGGTGTGGATAAATCGCGCACGCGCCATGCAAGCTTGTTCCCGTCTGTCGAGTGTCGTCGTCGCGTGTGCACGACGTCACAGCACGAGATGACAGTGTTACAGCCGCGGAGCAGCAAGCGGAAATACCACCGCCCCAGTCAGTCATGACGTCCCAGCACGAAACAAGACGACGAATATCGTGGTAATACGAGCACGATAGAGAGCAGCTGAATTGCGGCCGCCGAGAAAAAACTAGCCACTAAAGTGATGGACAGATTTACAATGAAAAACGTCGTCGGCTTCTGCTTGACGTTTTGGAAAAATTATACATTTCGAAGAAATTGACTAGTCAGTAGTCAGTAAATGGTGGCTAAAGATGCAGGGGCATGAAACTCAGGGAGGTGTCGCGAGGGTCGAGCGGGTTGAAAATAACGGTAGAAAATTGTTTTCCCAGCCGTCATTCATTTGGATTATTAAAAGAATAATAGTGTGCTTGCGACGAAAAACGGTTACTTGTTAAGTAATTTTTATCTGATGTAGAATAGCCAAAAAAGCAGGAGGAACATTTTGCGGAATAAGGCTCAGACTTCAGCAGATGACTAAGGCCCAAACCAAAGCACAGTTGAAACACAAATGCATGTAACATTGCCGCTGCAATTTTGGATAAGACAATAATTTGGATAATCTCTTAACAGAAATATACCTCAGCAATCGATACAAACAATGTTGTAAGTTTCACAGCAGCATCGCAAATGCAAATACATGACTGTTAACGACAAACTAAGAGAAGTGATGACTATTTGTCTATATTCAAAAAGTTATCTTAATACATTTTTGGCGGAGAAGATTCTTTAGCTTATACTTGGCACGATGTATTAGTTTTTCCAACGGTAGATTATTGTTTAACGTTTCACAAACACGCCTCTCTAATTGTTGGCGGCAACATCGTGGCACACTAGCTGTCAACGATCTGTATGGAGACAGCAATGCAAGCATGCTCCAATAGTCTTCTGTCTCTATGTACCGGTGGTGGCGTGTGACGTGTGCGGGCGGGATTTCTGCAGTCGCAATCCACCGGCACAAACGTAGATCCACCTACTGTTATAACTAAATGCTATACAGATGTTACTAGTCCGGTGGATTTAACTTTGAAACAAACAAGTAATTTGAGCGAAGCTCATGAGACGCGCGACAGCCTTAGCAGTTTCTTTTCGCAGGTTGTTTTTGTCTATCGCCAGCCATTTCTACGCAATACACTCTTTATGTGTTCCTCGCAGCCGAAAATCGCAAAAAAAACTAAAAGAAAGCCCCCTATTTTGGGGGGAAGGGGTTCAACGTCATTCAATGTCATTGACATTGACACCGTTAAAAGGTTTGTCACTATGATAAGCAGCATGTCGGCGTCCATCTGCAAGCGTTTTCAGGCTACACAAGCCAATAGCAATAAAATAACCATTTTAGGGGGGTACCCTTCTTTGACGCCCGCATGTGCCGCCCTGCTTGAACCTAAAGAGTCGAAACTTGCAGCAATAAAATCGACGCTTAATGCTGAAAATTTTATGTGCAGGTGGTTTTGGTCAAAGCCTATCTCTAGCCATTTCGGCGCAGTTCACTCTTAAAATGTGTGTGTCGCAGCCCAAGTCGCGAAAAATTTACTAAAACAACTTATTATAGGGATTTAAAGTCGTTCAAAATCATCGATGTTGACATCTTATGAAGCTCGTCACCAGTGCTTGTTATGATGAGCAGCATGTCTGTGTTTAGCTGTAACCGTTTACACGTTACACGAGCCAATAGCGGTAAAATAAACACATTTTAGAAGGGGTACCCCTTTTTACGTTCCCATTTAAGGGGAACCTCCTCACTCAAGCGCACGAAATTTTGTCACGATAAATTAGAGTCTTTGCGGAGCACATCAGTGAAGATTTCGTGATCCTAGCTTGCACTGTTTTGATAGGGCTCAAGGGTGTAACGGACGGACGGACGAACTGACGGACAGACACCTCGACGATGGCTAAGACGTGCGAAGCATTACAGGCTGTCGCGCGTAAAAGCCTTACAATATTACGGAGCTAAGAAAATTAACCCGAAACGTCAGTACATGGCTTAGAACAAAACATCAAAAATTTGCTACAATCCACCTTGGACAAAAATATCGCAGTTTAACAAAGCAATCTTTATAAAAAAATGCGCAAAATAATGAGTATCAACGTAGGCATGATTGTGATGACGTGGCATCAAAATAAAAGCTGGTGAGGCGACAGATAGATTGAAACCTAATTTGGCTTGCATACACATGTAAAACTACAAGCGATCGCGTATCTCAAACCTTTGCAGGTCGGAAATGATGCTGCCGTCTGGCGAACGCAAGTGACTTAATGGGGCTGCTATTTTATAATAACAAAAAATTTTGCTAATAATTCCGAATCCACGAAATAACCCCAATTGCCATCGAAATTAAATCACTGCCCAAAACTACATAACGTTCAAAATATTATTTGGGTAATCAAATCAACAAAAATCGACTGACGAAAACAGATAACATCTACCAGGCCTTTAAATTGTTTCGCCAGAAGGCAGAGCTAATGAATCCTTTTTCCAACGTTGTTATTCGGCATATATCACTGTCTGTCTTCAATTAGTATTGCAAATCTGATATTTTGCAAATTTTCAAAAAAATTTAAGACATTTTATAATGCTTCTGTTTAGAAATGCATCCGTCCGTTTGTCACATAAATGTTGTCAATTTTAAAATTAGTGAGAAAAACTGTAGCAAATATTTATGACACAGCAGCTGAGACCAAAGATAACCTCGTTAGGTTTGAAGGTCGGTACGCCACGATCAAGGTCAAACTTTTGGAAAACTTTATCTCACTACAAGCTAGGCGGATTTTGTTAAAATTTTTATCTAAGGTTAAGATTAGATCAACTGGTTACTATTTAAACTTTGAAGGTCGCGGAGGTTAAAGTCAGAGTCAAATATTTAAGTGAGTTATTGCGGTGCGCGCATCTTACTTAGCAAACGAAAAAATAATAGTCAAACTGTTGCGGATTTTAAGTGATCAGAAGAATCAGTCCAAACACCGCAATCTTCTGGTCCATAAGTCCCAAGCGATGCATTGCTGATGGAGCATAGAATAGAACGGCGGCGGCTCGGAATAGACACCGTAGAATAGATCCGTTGTAGGCGCACCAGCCTGCGCCCGGCCGGAGTCTTCAATTAATTCTATACGCTGCCTGGTCGGTAATCGAGACTTTACGGCGGACCGTCGTCGGCGACGCGCAAAACTCTCTCGTAGATTTACCCGCGACCATTGTCATTCGTTTACGCCAGCTACAGGCTACGCCTATAGTCCGTTTTCTCGGTTTTATACCCCGTTTACACGATGAAGCAAACATGAAGCAAACATGAAGTACACACGAAGCTCGCATCAAGCAGACCTGACAGAACCAAGCATGAAGCAAACGTCGTGCATGTCTATTTTGAATACGTTTGCTTCATGTTTGCTTCATGTATGCTTCCTCGTGTAAACGGGGTATTAGTTTTTGCATTTCCGACTTTACAGAAAATATTTCGTCACAGATTTACGTAGGGCCTAATAAACATATGCTGAACAATGATAATGACGTTCTTTGGCACTGTTATTAGTAGATTGTTGAATACTGGAAACACTCGGCGAGCAACAGTTTAACCCTAGCGTTGCAATGGTTTTTCTAGATACGTACGTTGCAATTAGTTGAGTAAAATTACCCCCAGGTGTATATCAAGTTTCTGTGCTAGTTAGAGGCAAAATATTAACGACTATGCCCACTTTTTCGGGGGTTCACGTTTTAGCGGTATCTATGCCAACTTTTACTGGTGTTGTTTTACCCGGAAATTCAAAATGGCAGCCGGAAACCGGAAATGATTTTTGTTTTGCCTGCACTGCTCATGCTTGAATGACGTTAGTGTCGATTCTTATGCATTCGTCGTCAATGAAACAAACACAAGTGTTTACAAGTATTTTGAGTTGTTATCGGTGTCATTAACGCTTTACGGTGACTATTTATCCGGCAGCTGGATAAGTAGGCTATTTATCCGGTTGAACAAAAATGAGGACCACAGTAATAAATTCAATTACAGCACCAGCGTCGGTCGCTATCGTTAGCGTTAGGTGTAATTTAAAGCATAAAACGGCTGCCAAACGAACAGTCAAGGTGGATAAAATTGCCTATTTATCCGGCAGTTACCTGTCGGATAAATTGGCCGGTATCGGCTATTTTTCAGCAGCCAACTGCCGGATGAGTAGTCGGGCTTGGTATGACCTGTTATTTATCCGGCAGCCGGACGAAAAGCCTAGTCGTTATTCATCCGGCTGCCGGATAAATATGCTGTGAGCACGTGTTTCTGCGGCAGTATGACTCATCATATTGCCGCAGAGACACGGCCTAAAGCGGTAGAATTCTTGAACGTTTTTTTCGTAACATCTAAGACCATCTAAAATGGCTGCTGGAAAAATAACCGGGTTGGCTAAAAGCGGCTATTTATTCATTTGTAAGTGATCTGGAAAACAAAGTAACGCATACTATACGATCTTTTTTCTCATTTTACGGTTGTATATCAGTTTTCCAGCCGCAGTATTGGAAAAACGACCGAAGATATTTTGAGAATTTCTGCAGCATTTTTTAGCTGGACATATTTAGGAAAAGTCACTAAAGCGTTTCGCACAATCCCAAGCGGTTTCGGATCAAGACGGTAAAAAATCGGCTTGGGGGTAAAATTACCCCCCTCCCCTAATTGCAACATAAGAGTTAAACAAAGTGCGTAAATGTAACAGACAGACGACAGACGACAGGCAGACAGACAGACCACGCCAAACGTGCAGAAATATGTGGAATTTCTACCTTTGCAATAAGCGATTTTGCCTAATAATGCATAAAATCTTGCTATTTTACATACGAAAAATAACCGCGACTTTCATGATTTGTGTCAACGACTTTTCCCGCGGAAAAGTTTCGGTGAAAGTCGGAGTACTGGAATTTGGGCTTAAACCCGCAAATTTGCAAAAAGCAATGTAGAGGCATAGCGTGCTTGTCATGTCCTTTAAAAACGTTTTGTTGGCAAATGTGATATGGCCGACAACTGAAAGACGCGTTGAGTGGCGTTCACCTAATGTCTATTGCAGTGATTTTCAACCGGGGTTCCGCGAGCGTCTGCCAAGGGTTCCGCAGCTGGCCAGTAAAAATAAGCTAGCGTGCAAAATCACGCCAGACAATGTCGTAGAAATACTCAGCATCCATCTTTTTGGTTTGAAATTGCATTTCTACGCGTCTTTTCTGCCAGACTTACTGTGTTAAATCATTTTTTTGTTAATAAAATTTTTGGCAATTTGCATTTTAGGCCTATATTATAACGAAGGCTTAAGCTTCCTGTGCAAGACATTATTTAACTCCAATAAGGCATTATCGGAAAATGGAAATGAAGAAGAAGAAAAAAAGTACGCATTGATAAAAATTATATGGTTACAAATTCGAAATCGTTTGGCCATTTACTTAGTTAATTCAATTCTTTAAAAACTCAGCTAAGGAGAATTAAAAAGACACGTAAACCTGTCTTTTCCGAGAGCGTCCACGTGATAAATTTTCTAGGTTGGTGGCGGGGCTAAGCGGCCGTCGACGACCGCCTCGCCCGTCGTGTTTGATTAAATACAATAACATACTGTTGCCTACTAATGCGGTCAAATTTCATATTATAATTGTTAATCTTTGTCTGCTTTGTCGTCCTCATGACGGCTCTGTCCTCAATGCCCTGCTAGGGAAATGAGTCCGTAGACACCCCATAGCTTCTACCTCGCGTAAGTCGCTGGACGCATGGATCAATGCATGGGGATCTGTGAGTGACCTTCACGCTTGTGTAGGGTTCCGCTGCAGCAAAAAGGTTGAAAAACACTGGTCTATTGTGTCTGAAATACTAGGAGTGTACATATGACGCAGCATACAGTTTGCTAGAGTCAAAAAAAACAGGAAACACTGCAGTGTCAGTGCCTGGTGATGACATGATATAAGGTCGTTTGCGTTATTATCATCATCATCATCATCATCTAATTTTCAATTAGGCCTAAAAATGCGTGCTTCCGGTTGCCGTTTGTCCCTAGAAAAAAACCTGCGTCCGTAACATTTTTATTAAATCTTAAAAAATATTAGCGCAGTTTTCAGTATTTTGTTTAAAATTTTGCTAAAATACTCTTTACATTTAAGCAGTATCTTTGCATTATTTAGTGTGTCAGTTCGTTTTTTATGAGTTGTTGGGTAATATTACATAACACGTCATGATATATAAAACAATAAAAAAAATTCCGCCCCCCCGTCTCTAATTTTTTTGCCGGGTGCAACCGGAAGCACGAGATTTTTTACACCTTATAAAAGTCAAACGTTTTTAAGCGCGATAGCACTACGTGCTTAAAGCGTGTACTAATTATCGTAATTCTGTCTGTCCGTCCGTCTCTTTGTCTGTCACAATCAGTGTTGGGCAAGAGTTAACTCAAATGACTTTCAACTCACGAGTTAACTCAGTTATTGTGAGTTGTGAGTTTGAGTTAATTCACCTTAACAACTGTGAGCTTTTTGGCATTATAGGACAGCCTTATTGACTTCACTGATTGAGTGCTTGATTGATTGTTTAATTAATTGGCAACCGATAACAAATGAGTTTATGAGTTAATTCATTTTGTTGGCGAGTTTAATTTAACTCACTACAAAGTTGGTAAGTTGAGTTTTGAGTTTAAACTTATTTAATTCTTATGATTTGAGAGTTTGATTCAATTAATTTTCTCTCTGAGTTTTCTCTACACTGGTCAAAATCTGGTACCGGATAATACTCAGATGATACAGAGAATCCGGTTTTTACCAAATGGTAGCTTTATTTAGAATCTTTAGACAAAATTTATGACAAAATTCGGCGCCGCTGGGTAAAGGTGTTCCTCTCGAACGACGGCATTAAAGATATAAGTTTAACAATTTAACAGTTGAACATTTCCTAAAAGTCTTTATTCTACCGCTATTTGGCTCGTCTAGCGTAAAAACAGTTACAGATAGACATAGACTTGCTGTTTACCGTAGCAAAAACTGCTGACAAGCTATTAAGAAATATTAACACTAATGATCTTAAACGACTTTGAACCTTTAAAATAGGAGTTTTTGGTGATTTTTTTCGGCTCCGGTGAACACTTCAAGACTGAGTTGGGGCGAAGTAGATAAAGACCGACCAAAACAACTTGCGAACAGAAACTGCTATAGGCTGTCGCGCGTCTCATGAGCATGAGCTCAGATTTCGTGTGTTTTTGTGTGCGTCGTATCTTATCTGCATCATTTGCAAAGTGCATTACCGGGAAGAAAACTTAGATGTATTATACTGTGGAGTTGCGAGGCGTGATCAAAGACTCAAGACTCGTCTCCGGAGACAACGCAAGCGTGATGTTAGCGAGTCGCACACTCACCCCTGTCGTACAATTACAGTAAATCGTCGCTGCCATGGTGCACCGAGCAGAATACTCGGCCTGCTTGCAGTATAATACCCCGTTTACACGATGAAGCAAACATGAAGCACACTTGGAGCACACGTCGTGTGTATTGGATGCGTTTGCTTTATTTTTGCTTCATCGTGTAAACGGGGAATAACACTGCTGAACGCACGGGTGGGCTCGCCAATAAGAGGAATATAGTGGGCAGAGACGGGAACGCCATTTTTTCCAGAAAGGAAATGCATCCCGATTATTTTACAGAAAAAAGCCATGTGAAAAAAACTCACAGTTTCGTCGGCTTATTAGTGGAACATTATTTTCTGTCTCTTTGTAACTGTTTGTAACTTTTCTTTTAACAGTGATTTTATTGCATTCATGATGTTGTTTATCTGGAAAGTCTGTAAGCAAACTTAACGTATAGGCCAAATGGTTTTCGTTATAAACTGTTAATTTAAAAAAAAAACTACCCCTGTTTGAAATGCTAGACAGCTTCTGTAAACCTATCTAAAATACGAATTGGCCAAAAATTTAATGCTTAAATAAACAAATGTTTTAGTTTAAAACTATGTGCAAGGCACATGCATTAGTTCGTGGAACTGACGGCGTTTCGGGCCGATGCCCACATTTTTTTCTAAGACTAGGCTACGCCTGCCCCCTGCTATATAGAGCTACATCGCCATTCGCTGCAGCAAGTTATCAATGCTACAACTGAGCAACAGAGATATCGCCGCCCGATTGCATCCACTGGCGCAGAAGAAGAACATTAATTATTTAATTGCTGACAAAAAAAACTCCGTCTTCTGATCGCGAGGCGATTGTATAGCTAGTATACATGTACATTTTTGGATATTTTATCAGAGACAAGAACTGACCTATGTAGCCTACTGTAGTCCCCTGTAGTGGATGCTGCCTTTTTCATTGTATTGCATTTTTCAAGCTTTATGATGTTTACGGTAAGTAGTGGCGTAGGCTATCTGACACATCTCGGTCTATTAACTATATATACTTATTTTGGCTCGATTTCGTCTTCGACCAAGCATTCAGTCAATTACTTATTACGCCCAAAACAGCACACACCATCAACTAATCCAAGATATTATTAAGAAATCGACTACATGGCACTATTAACTAAACAGAATAAACGGCACATTTAAAATTTTAAAAAACGCAACCATATTACTTTACATTACTTTTTCCGAAATAATATTTTATTTACAAATATCTGGTAATATATACACAGGCACAAATTAGACCAAAAAAATGTAGGCCTAACATTTGCCAAAACTACAATACTTGCACTTTTATCTATTTTTGTGTCAACAGCATTTGTTCAGTGTGCGTACTTCGTACGTGTCAGACGATGTGACTTGAGGAAATTTCTGCATGTGTGCTTGCTGCGGAAACAATCTATCTGCCAATCAGCTGTCACGCCTGAAATTAAGGCCATGTATAAGTCGCGCTATATATAGCAAGACTGTTTAGATGACGTCTGTGTCCAAGATACAATTCGGTTTATAGCACTAAAATAATGCTATTTCATTATTATTCATTGTGGGATAAGAACAAAACATGAAAAAAATTATTGTATTTTGGCTCCCTATAGTGAACTCGATTTTACTTTTCTAGTTTCAAACGACTATGCAAAATTTCATCAAAACTTGTTTATTCATAACCTTATGAGTTATTTAGCCGACGAGAGACAAACAAACAAACGGACATCCAGTGGCATCTTTAATTAAAAAGTAGGCGATGCAGGAATCTGCAATTTTCTGATAGATGCTGCAAATTTCCGCTACGATATTAACAGTCAGTCGCAAATTTTCGACATAAAAATTGCTTAACATTTTAATTTTAGGCCTAAATTTTCCCAAATATCTTCAGCCCAAAATTTTACATTTTTCGACGAAAATTTTTTCTACAAAAACAAAGTTTTTCGACAATGCGCCAATGCTGACAACCGAAAAATTGTCTTCTGCCCCCTCTATTCACAACGCTGCTAAACACGCCTAAACATTAATTTTTTTGCCCTCAACAAAGATAGTAAAAAAATTGCACATTGTGTCTCGCGACCACTGCGTAACGCGCTTTATCTCCAGTTTCGGGGTCGTAGAGTGGTGTAAACGCACTCGAAAATAATTTTGGCAGAGGGCAGCACGCCATCCGTGTATCCAACTTAAGTTTTGAAAAAAACTGTTAGCGAAAGTGAAAACTATTATAGCCTTTGACAGTTTGTAGCCAAAATGCGTCAAAAGGTACCAAACATTTTCGTAACAACGCGCATATGTACAAAAACAATTAAAATACCGGCATTCTTAGGCCTAACTACAACAAACTTGGCTGCACACTGTTGAAACGTCGCAAACATTTGCTTTTATGACAATAAGTACTTATATAAAGTTTCGATAATGAGGGCCCAACCTGGTGATTATTGTGTTTTACTTACATTTTGACGTCCAAGATGTTGATTTGTTGTTGTTCTGACCGTCGGGACTGACGTCATCGTCGCTGTGCATCATGACGTCACGATGACGTCACGGGTGACGTCACAGGCAGTCAGTGCGCGCTATGAATCTATCTACGGTATCAGTATCAGGCTATCAGTCGTATTTGCCTCTCTATGCGGGCTCACTGTTCACAGTACCGTTAGCATCGCGCTAAATAGCCTCCTTCTTCTTCGTGTGCGGTCCGCAGTCTCACGGCAGCTAATCGTAGAACCAGCTGCGTACGTCATCCGCCGACGACAGTGATCGATTAATGATCAATTATTGATTGATTGATGCCATGAGAATCATTGATAATCCACTGATCGACTGATAATTCACGGGCCTCAGCGTGAGAGGTTAGCTCACAGAGATCAGCAGCAAAAAAATACTCCGTCGACCGGTTAACGGTCTTTAGTTCGAACGTAGTTGAATATCGAATCATCGGTTGATTGAAAATCGATATTGATTAGGCCTATTTCACGAAGACTGGAATATAATAGTTATCGATAATCTGCTGATCGACTGATGATAATGTGAGAGTTTAGCTCACATTAGTATCTGCACCAAACCACAAAATACTCCACTGATCCGTTATCGATCTATGGCGTCAAGTAGATGAGAATCGAATTGTCTGTGACGCGTTAATCGATTAATGATCGATTGTTACGAGGAGGAGCAAAAGTAGCCAGTAGTACGTAATCGACCAGGCAGCGGCGCCGATAAGCGCTGACGTCACCGCGTGCAGTGACGACACGCTGACGTCACGACGACGACGACGACGACGCAGTAAGTAAGTTACGTACGAGACGAACTGACAGCAAAGCGAAGAGATGCTCTGATACTGCCCTGTTTGAAGTGGTATAAGCTCTGATGCGGTCTGCAGACAGTCAAGTGCAACGAAGTCATTGACTCAACATTGCGCGACTGTGCGCTGCTGTAACCGCTATACAGTTGACGGTGCTGCTGCTGCTGTAGGCATGAAGAAAAACTTCGTCTACAATCAGTAGGGACCAACTTAATTCATGATTTCACGGCCGTGACATTTTCCGTGAAATTAGCCTTCTTCCGTGGAAAACGCCAATTTCCGTGAAATCCGTGATTTTTCGTGAATTTTAGCGCTGTTAGTTTAATTTATGACAATTCCAGAGTGTTATCAGCAGCTTTTGTACGGATATTGCTGTTTGCCACGTGTCGCACTTTAGCACTAAGTAGTTGACATTGACTGTCTTGAGTCTTGACTTAGTGTAGTAAATATTCGTTGTTCTGAAATTTCTTCGTTTGCAATAGCGCAG
>Ga0209367_1006581_pt1 | contig 16056 bp, 7 predicted proteins | sample WorMetLIZISLAND2_FD_187412 | JGI IMG/M metagenome (GOLD analysis project Ga0209367, IMG submission 187412) | Marine gutless worms symbiont microbial communities from Max Planck institute for Marine Microbiology, Germany - Olavius geniculatus... ... | reverse complement strand
ATGGTCAGATGACATTGAGCAGTGGTGTGGGACAACCCTGCAGGAGTTAAGCCACGCTGCCCTAGATAGGCAGCGGTGGGCAGCGATAGTAAGAATGGCGTCAGACACCAACGGGCATTGAGCCCAAGGTTGTTGATGATGATGATGATGATTCTGAGCTGGTAATTAACCATGGATGTGGGTCAAGTTTTAATTGCTTACCAATACAAACGGTGTTGTTTTTATGTAATTTTGCATTATTTACATTGTACAGCGTGTGGTGTGTTGAATTTTGTGACGGACCAGTTACTTCATTTGCTGTTTTACGTACTTATCAGTTATGAGTTAGTTTGCAGAGGAACGTAGATGTTGTGCATATTCATTATTAGTGTTGTCTCATCACGGTCTCATGTTTGTAATTATAGTGATAATGCCTGAAAGCAGCACATCACGAAATACAGTAAACAGATTGAAAGAGAAACTCCAATGAACTGCAGAAAATTAGGACAAAAGCTAAACGAAATGTGCTTCTGCGAACGAGGACCAAAAGGTTTTTTGACATCTATCAGAAGCATTTTGCAAAGACTTCATAATCGGCGAGTAAATTCTCGCAAGCATAGCTACTAATGTTGTTCTTAAGATTGTTCTTAAGATTGTTCTAAATCAGATTGTAATAACCGCCAGACATACAAAATCAAATTAGTCCAACGTGTCTGATCTGATTTACTTTGCTGCTACATCTTAAGTTAGAATTTCAAATCCTTAGATTTCTGCAGTAGACGTATTTGAACTTAGCCATCAGACCAATTTTGTATGATAATGATTTATTCCATAATGATCAAATGTTTTGTGTTCTGATTTGCACTTGCGTTTGCAAAAAAAAATTTTTTTTTGTATGAAACTTTTTTATACGTTTCAGATTTGTTATGCATAAAAAGAAAGCAGAAATAGTTGCTAAACCTTTTTTGCAAATGTTTTTGGTTTTACGTGCATGTAACTATAGCCTTACTTCGGGGTAGGTCAGAAAGAGGGGAAGAGTGGGGGTAGAATTTGCTCTGCCTTGAAGAAATGATGTGTTCGCTATTTGCTGACACATAGTGATGTATAATAAAGTTGCTGAACGCCGGGCCTGGTTACTACTGGGATGGGTAACTTTGTGGATAGTAAATCGGCGACTAAACCGTGTCAGTATATAACCAACCACTCAGGTCATGTTCGCCTTCCATCCATCCTGGTGGGTAAGTCAAGTAATGAGCGAGTGAGTAGGGTTTAACGTCCCACCCGACACAGTATACGTCATTTCGGGGATGGCCTTTGCAGGCAGAATGCACACAAACACGATAATGGAACGGTAAGTTTAAACTTTGCAGTAAACAGAAAGTTTAACCTTTACAGAATCACAAAACACAAAATGCAGAAAAAACAAGCCAAACCTAAAATTGTAAGAACTCCATTATTCGCGTGCATATGTAATTAACATAATGGTAGTTCTAATAATCTTCCCTGTTATCCTCCAGACAGTCATCAGTTTCATAATGCTGTCTACTGGAGGACAGGGGGCAAATCAAATGAAATGGCCTTCCCAGCTGGATTACAGTCAGGCTACTGCATGATCTCGTATGACACGTGATGCTCCATAGCTCTTGAGATGGGTTACCATGAATACACTCTTTTGACTGCTTTTGAGCACTTGCATACTTGCATCACATGACGTGGAAATCGGAGAATGGCAGAAAAACGAGCTGGACACTGATGGACATGCAACAGACAAACTATGGATGGACTGCGCTGGACAGTGGACATGTTGATGAGACATTGTTCACATTGGACGTCACTGACATGACTTGGTAACAAACACGCAGTTGCTTCATACATTTTGTGTCTCTAGCTCTCCGTTTGATTCTTTATCAGGGGTCTCAAACTCACGGGCCACGGTGAATTATTTGAAATGCAAAAAAATGGATGAAAAGACTTATATGCATTAACAACATTTGCCAACTGTGTTCAGCAAATACAGTATTATCAGCTCAAAATTCACTAGAAACCGTCTGTTAGTCGGACATCACCGAGCATCGTCTGGACCTGTTGAGAGAAATCTCCCCAAGAAATCTTAGCCTGATATCAACACTCTGGTTTATTCCAAATGCTGCCAATTGAACAGTCACAGTCCGTCAGAGACCATCTGAACTAGTTTTACCATAAAACTGCTAATAGAAGCCCCCGGCTTCTATAAGAACATTTGACTTAAACCCCCAGCTTATACTGGAGACCCGGCTTCTATTAAAACATTGTCAACCTGGCATACCAAGGTAATACACTTTTTCTGTGGTTATTGTGCGCAATACTATTATTCCAATACAATTTAGAGCGAGTGTATAAGACTACTGCACATACAACTAATCACTACTACTACTACAACTACTAGTACACTTGTAACAACAACGACTTGGATGTGCAGCTTATATTGGCTTATATTAGGGACCCAGCTTTTTTTGAGACCATCAGTCTCAGACCCCTGGCTTGTATTAGATACCCCGCTACTATATGAAACCTGGCTTGTATTAGCAGTTTTATGGTATTCGAAACAGTGGGTAGTCTGAAATAGGTTCAAGTTTACCGAACGTAGATTTCAGTCATTACTGCGCAATGCACGTAAGCCAGATAACGTTGTTAACAATAATACTAACGCATTTTGTCACGTGTAAAAAACAATGCGGCCCACTGACTGACTATCTGCCATTGTGGCCCGAATATGCAGACGAGTTTGATACCCCTGCCGTTGATAGTGAGTGCTCTTTTAAAGACGTGTTACTGCACTTCTGTTTTGTTGTGGTTTGATGCTCGTTGTTATTCTCTGATATGCAATTATATTGTTTAGTATTGACCTCAAGTAGTATGGTAATGTTGTGCATGCTTAGAGTGTGATAAGTCGTACAAGGACCGAAATTATTTGGCATTAGGCATCATAGCCACTGTATTATTTTGGCTGATGGGAAAATTGCACGGGTTTGGCAATGGTGCTGTTGGATAGAATGTTTGCCGAGTTATTATTACATATTGTCTATGGTAGGTGTTCCGCAGTAACTGTAGTGGTTCTGCTGGAATTTTCAATGCATATTTTGACTTGTGGTTAATACGTTGTTACTTGGTGTGGCCAACACGAGTGTTGTTGCCAAATGGCGTTTCATTCCGTCTAATGGCTTTTGCGGGGTGCATTACTTACTGCCATTTTATATCAATGGTTTATGTTGTTGCAGATATTTTTTGCTTTCATTTCAGACCCATAGGCAGCCCATTCAGGGTGGGTCTTGATGCCTCGAGGTCTCTACATCTGCAGGCCGTGTTAGGGGAATGGTCCCAGGAGGTCGCCAAACAAAGGCTAAGAGAATTGTTGCAAATGAAATTTATTAACAGACTACCACTGTTTTGTTTGGAGATAAAGGCTTGCTAAGTCACGTTAAGCCATGCTAAGTCGTGTTCAGCTGTATCATGTAGCTTGGTCATTATGTTGTGTAGGAGTTCTCCTTGCCACAGTGTGTGTCTGACCATCGACCTGTGTTCTGCACTGACATCAGCCACTGCAACTGAACGATCAACAACGACAAGAGTAATCTACTTCACGCAGGTATTGTGGCCGAATAGTGGAAAATATCCGTTCCTGTTCTGTTCCATTTTTTCCCATTCATGTTGAGAAGGCACCTGACCCAGGAGGTTTGGCATCCAGCCATTGGTGGCAAGTATGGCTCACGTGGCAGAATTGTTTTCAGATCTGGCGAATCTCAGCCCAGCCAGTGCCTCTGTCTGCTGACGGTTTGCATCTAGAAGTACAATAAAGCTATAATCTATCAATATTTCAGTTGTACAAACCATTTATGTTAGTACAATAATTTGAGTGATTTGACGTTTAATGCACTCTAAATCTGAATCACTGGCATCGTGGGTTAAAAAGGTCACGGCAGGAAGTTACAATTTTCTGACGTCTGCAAATTTCCGACATAGGAGATACAGTTTGCTCCTAAGACCCCCAAAATTGCATATCTAGCCCCGTGTGTTATATTTGTGTAAGAAAATTGTCCGACATAAGAAAATTTTCTTACAGGCAAAAATTTAGGGGTGCAGCAGTTTAAGTTAGTATTGTGATTATCAATATTTCAGTTGTACAAAGCATCTATGCTGGTACAATAATTCTGTCAGATTTTTGAAAACTAGAAGCCAGTGCATAATATCCGAAAGTAGCAAAATGTTTAACACGTGGGTCGTAGGTTGTGTGTGTGTGTGTTTGTTTGGTAAGTGTTTGTACGTTTTATGTCGGTGATCATTGATTGAATGCGGAGATGTGACTGACACCGACGGTGTTTTTGTCTGTGCAGTTGCTCCATCAACACTCAGCTTAGTCGGAGTCATACGCAGAACGGGATTTTCACATCTGCTGCTGAGCCAGCCATTCAGCTGGTGATGACAACGACGATAATGATGATGTCTTTATCCGTCGTCGCTGTCGAGGGGACGAAGTCGTAACGTTATAGTTGAGGAGGATTAGGTGCCACAAGCGTCGACTGGGTTATGGAATGGGGCCTGATGGTCAACATGAGGGTCTGGTGGATTTTTGTCAGCTACCCCCAGCAGGCTCCAGTGTGAAGTTCCAGTCGAAAAGAAATCTGTTGCCTTTGAGCTATGCATTTTAAACCACTGGCGGAACGATAGCACAGCATAGCAAGAAATTAAGAAAATTGTCGTTTTTTTCTGCTTTTCCCTGATATCGTTTTCCGTGAATCGATTGGGACATACATCCTGACTAACTTGGCTACAAAACAAGACATGTCCAAATATTGTGAGCCTGGCCCGCAGTATTTATAATATCACCAGTAGTTTACAATTAAAAGCTAGTTAACCACGTTTTGATGTTTGATGTAGTTTACGTAAAACTGTCATTTCAGGCCAGCCAAACTATAACGACTGTGTGTGTTAACATTGCTGTATCTTGTGAGCTGCTAAGGAGTGCTTTTGACCTGAAATTTTTTGGACCTCGTTATGCAAACGTCTTAATAGGCCACATTACAGGTGTTGCCTGTCTGTCTGTCTGTCTCTCTGGCTCTCACATGCTTCTGACTTGAAAAAAGGACATAGAATTTAGTGTGAGTGTAACTGGTATGCCAATTTTTAGCTCAAATTTCCAAGTATTATCGTTTGCACCACTGGGCAGATGGATGGCCGCATAATGTCGTCTCTTGAGCGACATATTTTTCTAGTTGATCTTGCTTTAATTTCATGCTGTCATACATTAGGTTTGTTACAGTTTATTGTGAAACTGGCACATGTTTTAAGAAATCGTTGTTGTTTCACTGAGTGCATGAAAACTTTTCTTGATTATTTTATTTAAGCTATGTTTTTCTTGTAATTTTCTCAATTTTATTCAGTATTTGGTATTCTCAGTTTGATATGTTTGGTTTCTGCTCAACTTGGAACTTATTTTCCTAGTGTTTGTAATCACATCAAGTCGCAGTTGTTTTGTGGAATTACTGTGGAATTTTGTGGAATTTTGTGGAATTAGTTGACTGCTACAATATGTACTTTTTTCCGGCAACAAAACATTGGGTGACTTCACTTTTTGACTTAGACTTTTGCTGAGCCTTTTCGCTGAGCCAAAGCTAAAACTGAACGCTAAAGTCTGTACTTAGATCAAAGTTCAACTAAGCGATTAAAAATGGCGGAAAACCGGTTAACCTAACAGGAAATGAATCGACCAGTTACGCTTGGACTTGCTTATTTAATTGCGCCGCGCAAGCAAATGACGTAATTACGTAACGTTTTACGTCATCGTGTAACCATTACGGCGTTTATTTTTGGTACCAGACTACTTTAATTTATTAAAATCTCCGTATGTATAGGACTGTAAATAGTCGCCACTCGCCTTGTTTTTCGCTCAGCGAAATTACTTCACTTTTTGGTTTAAGTAGGTACTTAGATCGAAGTTTAGACTCGGCAAAAGTCTCAGCGAAAGTCCAAGTCAAAAAGTGAAGTCGCCCATTGTATTTCTGCTCGACTGCACGAAACTGTTAATGTTCTGTTACTGTGGTTTTAAACTATCTGCATCTCACAAGGTAGTGTAGCAGCAGTATTTCAGTGAGCTGGGCAAAAAATAACACTTGACACATTTTTCCAAGACACGGTGTAGTGCCAGTGTTATTTTTTGAGTAACTCTGTGAAATACTGGCCGATTGTAATAATTTTTGGTGTGCAACATTTTGAAGAAACTTTGCATTCAGGAGTAGTTTTGTCCACCTCACCTTAATACTGTTCCTACACTACAGTGTGAAATGCAAAAGTTGTAGTTTTGCGGTTTACAACACTGGTTCAGTTCTTTTTGTGATACATGGTGTATATTGGTACAAATGGCAACAATTGCTGACGAAGAGAGAAACAGTTTTGTCGCTGTAGACTCTTGTATTCAGCATATGTTTAGACAGTTTCGGCAGATTCATTAACCAAGTAGTAGTTTGCCAGCATAAATTTGCAAAATAGCTGATCTGACAGCCTTGCTTTGCAGTTCTGTTGGGTCCTAAAGCTGTGTAGGCTATTCTTTGTCTTAGCCAACGGGTCTGCTGCTCTAAGTGAAATGATTAGTCAGTGCAGAAGGATGTCCGAAGGGTGGCCGAATCAAATAGCTGTTTGAGTTCATAAACAGCATGCGCAAAATTGATAGTCACAGTAGAAGCCTAATCTACGAAATGCTAAGGACATACCGGTGGTCAAGACTAAAGCAATAATTATCCTCACGGTGCCTCGGGACTTTGTTTTGAGGACTGCACAACTCGTATAATAGGTCGGTGAAGTTGGTAAACTGAGCGACTGTCTAGAACTCTTCTTGGTGGCCTGTAGACGTGTGTTTTTCTACGGTCGGCAGTGCGTTGTCGGTAAGTAGGCGTGGCAGTATATGTGACGTATGACTGATGGTCGCCGACACACATCAAAGTGCATAGTTGTTTCTTCATCAGTACACAACCAGCAGCAGCAGCAGTAGCCGCCAGCCACTGTAGCAGCAGACTGCTGTTCGCTCGTTCTCTTCACGATCATTGTGTTGTTGGTTTAGCAGTCGTCGCCTTTGTAAACTGCATGCATGCTAGCCTTGGATTCGCGTAATTCTCAACCGATAGGCTAACGATGCGTCTATATCATCGGTGCAGCTACAATGGAGATTGGGGTCGGGCGTCTACTGTAACTTTCAGGACACCGGAACCAGCAGTATCGGTGGCGGATCCATAATTTTGGAATAGGCCCAAGGGGCGCGGAAGGGTAAAGGGGGAGTCTGGGCGGGGGATTGTGCTTCCTCCCCCAGAAAATTTTTTAAAGTTTTATGCGGAAATAATAAATTTTCGTGCAAAATTTTCACTTGGTTATAAGATGCATCCGGTCATTAGGGGGAGGGACGGTCACCTCCACGCTTCCCCGCTGAATTCGTCAATGAGCAGTGTAAGCTTTTATTTCTCCCCTCAAGTTTTAGAAACCATGCTGTTGAAGCTGTAGGCCTAGGTTAAAACCAAGACATGCCTCGATATCCCAACGTCAAAACGTGGTTAACTGACTCTTGGTCGTTGTCTTTTAAGCTTTTGGGGCTTCCGCGGTCCGCTTCAGAGTCTCGTTCCCGTTGGAGGTTTTGCATAAAATTTGAAAATATCCGGATCCGTCATTGACTTGGATAAGTTCGCATGTAAGTGACCCCCGAACACTTATTTTGGATGACCAAAGTCTATATTACATTGCAGGCTTATGACACAGTGACAGTTTCACTCAACGAAGGATAGCCTATATCTTCCGCTACAGTTACTAAAACAGCATTTTATACAAACCAAGAGAATTTGACATGGCTGGGCAGAGTTTTTAACAGGATGAGGCTGATACATTGACGACTATAGGCCATATTGCGAGCATAGTTCCGTCTCCCCCGCTGTTGACGTTTTGACGGTGCATTTTATTGGCGCTGGAGGCGTTGCCAGCTATCTGTATAGCCTACCGGTATTCTCTACTGTAGATCTGTCTTATCACAGCAAGACGACGTGTGTCGATGACGGGGAAGCTCCGCGGGTGATGCGATGATCGATGTTGAACGAATAGTTTCGACGACTTGAGAATCGCGACTGATAGCCGCCGAATACATAGGCCTAGCTGCTGTTGCTGCCGCCGATTTTCACACCAATCGTGTCTTACCACGGCGTATACGGTGAGGCGCATTGTCAAGAAATTCCTGTGGTTAATATATTGCCACGGGATACTGTACCAGCGCCTGCATTGGGAGAATTAAGAGTGACAGGGGGCGATGCAAGTCCTAGGACCGCAAAAATGGAAGCCAAAGATCGACATTGAGTGGGCAGTGGCAGATTCAGGGAGCGGTTGGGGGCGCTGCCCGTTGACCGTATGCATTTTATAACCAAGTGAAAATTTTACACAACAATGCATTATTTCTGCATAAATTTAGAAAAAAAAAATCTGGGAGAGGCCCCACCCCTACCTTTCTGTCCCCTTATTCCAAAATTCTGTATCCGCCACTGATTGACTGGATGAATTTTGTAACCATTTTTACGCGCGAAAGCAGCTCTGTCCATAGGGGCCTAGTGCTAACGCGTCTCGATTACGGCAACGGCGTCCTGGCCGGTCTTCCGCTGTACCTGGTCCGTCGAGCGAGTTCGGTGCTGCTGAACGCGGCTGCGCGACTGACGTACCACCTCCGTCGATCGGACCACATCACCGACGCGCTTGTCTGCCTCCATCGAATGGCTGCGCGTGATTGAGCGAGTTCGGTGCTGTGAAACTGTCGTTCTGGTCTATAGGGCCTACAAGGTTTTGCAGACTTGCGGCGCAATACTTTGGTTCATTCAACTATACGTCGCCGACTTAGCTACCGACCTCTCCGTTCTGCTGGAACCAACCCTCTGGCAGTGCCTCCGGTCAAATTGACAACCGTCGCCAACCGGGCTTTCGCGGTTGTCGGTCCACGGACCTGGGACGACCTGCCGCACGACTGACGTCTGCCGAGTCAGTGGTGGCAAGAGGTTCTCTGTCCCTTCCTAATAAGTTATACAAGAAATTTGAGCTAATGCTCACGAGACGCGCGAAAGCCTATAGCAGTTCCGGTTCAGTAGGCCTGAAAATTGGGGTGTTCACGCTAAGTTAATATACAAATACCAAATTCTCTATCTACTGAGATACAGCGAGTTATTGGCCCAAAATCGTAAGTTCTGCCTATAAGCTACCCACCAGCATCTGGAAGGTGTCGGTCGGCACTGAGCGACGAATCTGCCGCAGTTGACGTGGCACAGTAAATCACCTTGAAACGTTGACAATAGGTCCGTATCAGCAGATGGGGGTTGATCTATGGATGCCAGGCAAAATACCACAATACCGCGGTAGGCCTATTCTATGATATCGCTCTTCTGCACATCTCTGTAAGCCTACTTCACGGGCAGTGACCAAGTCTGTATGATACTGTGATGCGTTCTGGCGTATCACGATGTTATCCTGCACTGCGGGTGGTAAATATTTTACCGTCCGTCATATAGCGTCATTACCTCACATCCAGCAGCACCCTATGCTTTCGTGATGGACAGGCTATGGTCACGTTTACATAGGCCTACGTAGAGGGACTCTTTCGCTTAGGGGAGGAGGGGGCCGCAGAGTAGGCAACTTGCCCCAATATTCAGAGCCGAATCATGGTCCCTTCGGGCCCTGAGGTTTGAGAGCGACTGAGGCACCCTCGTACATATATTTGCAATATTGACTTTATTTAGTTATTTTTGTACTGCTACCTTTGCTTAAACAATAAAGGTAAACAAGTACAGCGAACAATTTTAAAAGTGGAGGTACAGATAGCTTGCGAGTGAAGCGAGCAGAAGAAAATGAACTGTTGTAGGCCTACGTAGAGTTTGCAAAAGTTTAAGTCTAGAACTAGCAGACTGCAACTGTCTATACAGATTTTGGAGTCCGCTGAAACTTCAGCCTCACCAGCCTCATGGATGATCCGGCCCTGCAAATATTTTTTAGTCATGGCGTGAATTTAGGGGGCACTGGGGAAATGGCCTCTCAGGAGACTAGAAATGGCGATTATCTATAGAGGAACTTTAAGTTAATTTTTTGTCGAAATAGTGTCACAATGCGCTCTACACCAAGTTGACGCCAAAAAATCAAAAAATTTTCTGGAAACAAGTGTATGCTTTGAGTGCCCCCGTTATCTGTGGATACATTACTGGCAATGCTTTTGCGCGCGACAGCACTGTAATGCCGCACGTCTTAAGCGTCTGTCTGTCCGTCTGTCCGCCACACTCTGCGATTGTATCAAAACAGTGCAGGCTAGATCACGAAACCTTTACCTATAAGCTTCATAAAAGACTAGTTTCGGAATCAGTAAAGCTTTTTTCGGAAATTCGAACTGGATCATCTTAATCAAGGGAGCTAAATAAAGGGGGAGGGGGTAGAAAAATTCGTGATTTTTAACCAATAGGCCCTAGGCCTAAATCGCCGTATCTCAAGTCGTACAAGCGTTTTCGTTTGGTTCCGAAAACAATGACCTTGGATGATCTTGAACAGCAAAATAAAGGTTTTATTGACTTTCGTTTTTTGCGATTTCGGGCTGTGACTCGCACTTCAAGAGTGACTTACGCCGAAATCACTATACTTAAGCCAGAACAACCCGCGTATGAAATTTTTAGTATTAAACGTAGATTTCAGCAGTCCAAATCTCAGACCCCTTTTCAAGGAAACCTGCGCATGCGGGCATCAAACACGGGTATTCTCTAAAAGTCGTTATTTTACCGCTGACGGCTCGTCTAGCGTGAAAACGGTTGCAGATATACACTGTGTCTCAAAAAACTGGGACCCCATTAAAAGTGATTGTAAGTCGGATTCAGGCTCATAAAATTAAGCGAATTTTTTACTAAAAAATTTTAAGCCAGTTCTACGTAAAAGCTGAAATTTCAAAGAAAAACCGCTGTACAGTTGCAGAGATATGCCCTTTTAAACACAAGCACCCACAAACTCGACATTACCTCAGCATCTTCTTCCAGCTATTCATAACATTTCTGGATTCGAGTGTTTTACATTTCAGCAAGACAATGCTCCAGCGCATCGAGCCAGGGAAACAGTGGAATTCTTGTCTCGCAATACTCCTGATTTCATTGCACCATCGTCGTGGCCGCCAAACAGCCCGGACTTAAACCCGGTTGACTATCAAGTTTGGAGTGCGCTCCAGCAGCGCGTCTACCAGCGCGTCTTCACAACGTGGAACAGTTGAAAAAACTCTGATCGAAGAGTGGCACCATTTCCCACAGGGAATCATTGACAATGCCATTAAACAATGGCGTGTTCGATTGAGGGCGTGTGTTCGTGAAAACGATGGCCACTTTGAGAACAAACTGTCCGCCTAACTGTGAATCAAACCGGTGCTGCGAGTGACGTCCATATTGAAAACGTTAGTACAACGGTGTCATTTTTTAAACATCTGTATCTCATAAACAGTATGAGGAATGTTGTTGAAAATTATACAGTTTATGGAAAATAAGTCATAGTTAATGTGGCAAAAAGGATATGTCATTAACACAAAAAATCACGTAGTTGTTGCCATGTGTATAGGGGTCCCAGTTCCCAGAGACACAGTGTAGATAGACTTGAGGCTTGCCGTATTAGAACAAGAACTGCTGACGGGCTTTTAAGGGATATCAACATTGATGACCTTAAACGACATTGATGACCCTAAACGACTTTGAACCTTTAATATAGGAAGTTTTAGTGACTTTTTCGATTTTTCCGCTGCAGGGCATGCACACTTTAGGAGTATGGGCCTAAATTGGGACGAAATGGCTGGAGAATGGAGATAGACCAAAACAACCTCCGTGTAAAATTTTTAGCATAAAAAGTAGATTTTAACTGTATGAGTTTCGACCTTTTATGACCTAGGTTCATAGAGTCCTGCAATCGAATGCCTCAAAGTTGAGAATTGAAGAATTTTTGTTCAGTTGGCAGCGGCTCTGCAATATACTCGTTGGACATTTCTTTTGCTTTTTTGTCCTGTATTTTATTTTTTTTTCAGTTTTTTTGCCCGAATTTTTTCGCCTTTTGCTTGAATCTGGGGGAGGCGACCACCCCCTTAACCTCCGCAGCTCCTACGCCCATGCACGTTTAAACCAAACCGGAAGTCATGTAACCAAAACATGCGGCATCGCGTCGATTCGAATTCTTTTGTGGCTTTTGCAATTTATATCATCCTATATTTAGGCTAATATAGCTCTAAGGTGTTCTGCATTCTGTAAAGTTTATCTTGAGGTGCAGAGCTATTATGGCCTATGCGACACCGCATGCGTGCACATTGCGGGCAAAAATAGCCGACACATGACGCATTCGCTCTCTGTTAAAACACACAATGCTTTCGTTTCGTTTTAAATCGTTCTCGACCATGCTTCCGGCTATTGTACGGTGCAAGACGCGCGGCATAATATGTAATCTGAAATGTGTCTAAATATGCTCGGCATAACGGCTGCATGGCATCCTGCGGTTCAGGCGTCAAATTGTCCCAAGGCGATGCGCGCGTCTCATTTCTATTATCACCTGCCAGCCGCTCGCCTGCAATAACCGCTACTGCTTGTCTGCGTCCCGCCGCTATGAACACAGTCATTGATGGGTTTCTATTATATACACTTATACAGTGTCATTGTTAGCGCTAAGTTCTCTGCGCTGATTTAGACCGTCTGTATAGGCTATAGGCCTATGCATGGCCTAATAGTGGCCACTGGCTAGCAGAATTTTGGACATGCGCGCCATGTCATCAGTTTCTTAAACTTAGTAGCGCAATCGCGTAAAAACACATTCGTGTCCCGTCAGCAGTCGGTCAACACTGACAAAAATAGGGCCTACATAGGGCCTAGGCTCTATTTATGGCCTAAACGATGGAAAAGATCGCTATTTGGCTATACCAAGTTTTAAAAACAACCCACATTATGTGACCCTCTGATATACGATGGCTTTGCCCCAGAAGCCCGATGATGTAAAGGAGCAGGGGAAGATCAGTAGCCTAATTATGAAAGGGAATGACTAGAGTAGAAAGAAAGATAGGTTCATGTAGGCTTAAAGAACAGTATAATAATACGGAAAATTGCAAAGAGATAAAGCAAGAAAACAAGGCAATGGGAGGGAAGTGAAAGAGAATCCAAAATGCGAAATGACGATAATGATGGAGAAATAGAATTTGAAATAAATTAACTGATGCATATACGAGTAGACTTACGTTAGTAAATTATGCAGACACAGACGTTATAGGAGTTCAGACCCCTCATATAGAGGAATGGAGGTAAAGTTTCTCAGAATAAAAATTCTAACCAAAGATTTCTAAAAAAAACTAGTGGCTTATAAGCCATAGATCGCTTAGTACTCCAAGATGCCCTTGTCTGTAACATCTGGAAATTGATATGAACTGGCGTATGACAATGAAATATTTCACCACCCACTGCATGTCTGTCTGGCCTAGGCCTATAGGCTATCCATATGAAGTGACTCCGTAAAACGATGGCTACATTGTTGCAGCAGCAGCAGCAGCAGAGTTACTGTTCGTGCCCGGAGAGGTTTGACGTCACGCTGTGTCGTGTGGCGGCGACAGATATCTAGGTGATTGTATGACGGGGTAGCTACTGAATGCATGTGTCCGGCTATAGCAAACCGGTCATTACCGACTGCATGGCGGGAGCCGAGCTGTAGCGAGCGGCGTGTGGTGTGGTGGGCGTGTTAAGCGAATCAGACTGGCCATGACACTTCATTACTCGCCGAGCAACTCCGGCAGGGCGTGCGTGCAGGGTAGCGGCCGCGGAGAAGTCGTCCCGTCCCGTGACACGGCTACTGCTGTATGTCCGTCCGTCCGTCCGTCCGTCCGTCCGTCCGTCCGTTTGTCGGCCGCTAATACTCGCGAGCGCGCCTCGAGGCTGGTACTGCCAAGACAATTGCAGCATGTGGTGATGCGGGGAGAACGGAAATTTCTCGACATGACTCAATTGACTTAATCCACCCTGTCACTCATACCTATACTGCCTATGTTTACCACACTGTCTAGAGTGGGATAACGTGTCGATAACCCACGGGTGCAATCATGCATGCAGGCGTCGTAAAAGTTCAGAAGCATTTATTCTCTGTCATTACTGATCCATCTTTTTTCCGGCCCGCTTTCCGTTCTATTCCTTTGCACATGTCGTAGCCTATCTGTGTGGGTTGAACAGCAAGCTTCTCCATTCAGTGTGCCGCTAACGTCATATTATCCCCATTGTCCCACCCGGCTCAGTCTGAAGTTCCCACATTTTCGCCTAGAAGTGACAACTGCCTGGCGGACGCAGATATGAGCACCCGTGCTGCAGATAATTACATACCCCTCACGCTGCTGCTGCTGCTGCTGCTGCTATTACGCCATGGGAAGTCGGCGATACCTGACTGCGCGCACGACGTTTCCTGCATGCGGCCTTTGCGGTACACTGAGACGCATAGATGTATGTATAGAGAAAATCGACTTTTATGTGGAATTGTAACTTATCCATTTATTCTTCTTCTTCTTTTCTTCTCTTGTCGCGAGGTTATTTTTATGGCCAATTAACATAATCGTCGTTCATGATTGATCATGCAGGATAATGGCCTACCCTTCCTGCCTTACCCTTTTCGACAGTCCAGTTATGCATGTTCTGAAGCTACGGCACTACGGCGCTATACAAATGTATTATTATTATTATTATTATTATTAAATGGTGTCGCTAACCTGACGTTAACTATAGCTGAATTTTAGAGGAAAAGTTTTGCAATTTAAAAAATCGACTTCTGCATAGGCCTGTCACATTCTCAAAATTTTTAATAACTTTCCCAAATTCATACTAAGATTTTACAAAAATTAGGATACACTGTATTTTAAGAATATGCCTTTTTTATTTTTTCCAAGACGACAACTTTTCGTAAGATCTAGGAAATTTTCTAAAATTTAGTTCTCGGCTAGTTTTACTCAATGATTGCAGGGCATTTTTGTTGATTTTTTAATAGCACGTGTCAAAATACCAGAATTTACACTTCATCGATCATATATTTTGCAACAGGCATGCACAGACCATGCAAAAAAGCCCGATGTAAAATCAGTCCGACGTCTGCTCAGGTAGCCCAGCACTGCAGCTCAGTGCCTGCAGGATAAGCAGACAGGACTGGACGTGACAGTTGCGTCACCGCTGCACGAACGGATGCATGCAGTAGTATATCATTGCTGTTATGTTTAGCGTTTATTTGTGAAATGAGGCGTGATCATTGTGATGTGTCACATCGTGTTGCCACGCTTCGCTTGACACACACACACACAAAATCTCTTCCAAAATCTCTCTGGCTGTTACGTATACGTAATGTAATGTAATGTAATTAGGTCTATCGAAGAAATAGACGCAAAATTTAGGCCTATACGAAACTGGAAGCGATCAGAGATCTTAAATCTCTACCGAGAGTGGTGTTGCCTCCTGTAGTGCACTGCCAGGAAAACCATAGTTAGAAATGTTGAGTTATTTTTAAACTGCAGGTTCGTCAGCAGCGCTACTATACTAAATGTTGAACTCCAGAATATCGGGCGCTAAGCTTTCGTCCCGGATTCTCATGGATAAGGGTGCAAGAAGATAGCACTCATCATAGCAGAATAGAAGGGAAGAGAACGGGAAAGACGATGATTTGATGACGAGAGAAAGAAAGAAAATTGAAAAGAAGTGGTCTTTCATAGCGGTTGCGCCCGTCTCCAGTGGCGGATTCAGACGTTTGCAATAGGGGGCGGAACTTCGCGGAAGAGTAGGGGTGGGATCTGGGGAGCGGGCACAGCCCCCCTCTCCAGATTTTTTTTAAAAATTTTACGCAATAACAATGCATTTTCGTGCAAAATTTTTATTTGTTTTAAGGTGCGTCTATAGTCATTAGGTGGGAGAGGGGGCGGCCGCCCTCCCTTCGTTCAACCCCTTCCCCTTAAATCCGCCACTGCCCGTCTCTATCGATCCATGCACAAAGAAGTAGATTGAGCATGCTTAAATAAGACCTGTTGTGCGG
>Ga0209367_1006579_pt1 | contig 16058 bp, 8 predicted proteins | sample WorMetLIZISLAND2_FD_187412 | JGI IMG/M metagenome (GOLD analysis project Ga0209367, IMG submission 187412) | Marine gutless worms symbiont microbial communities from Max Planck institute for Marine Microbiology, Germany - Olavius geniculatus... ... | reverse complement strand
CCCAAATTTGGCGTTTTTGGATAACAAAATTTTCGACAAAAAATATTTTTTTAACAATTTTCGGACAGCTTAAAATCTATTCGTTTCCTGCCCCATCCCCCCTGCCACGACGCCACAGAATTTGGCGTTAATTTATCGCATACCTGAGCACGAAAGACGCCGACGACGACAACGACGACGATCTCAGTTATGAGTATAAGACAGAGTAACAGCGCGAACTGCAACAACCACACACAACTTATACCCCGTTTACACGATCAAGCAAACATCAAGCAACCTTCTGATCTAAGTTTAGTCCAACGTTCTCACTGTTAAGCCGTGTTCATAGCGACAAACTCAACTCAACTGGAGTGATTCACAATGGACCAATGGCAGCGTGCGCGCTTGGAGATTTTCCACGCTAAGCACTGCAAACATTACAGCGCCAATGTGAGGCAAATAGGTCTATGCGCTTTATGAAAAAGAAAAACCGTTGCGATAATTGCGTTAATAATTCTGTCAAACTTGATAAGGATAAGAAACACACGGAAAACATGCCAGAGAAATTTTTTTCATACGGGGCATTAAGAACAACATAGTCCTACTTCACTTGCATATAGCAGTAGGCCTACGTTTAATTACGCGCGAAGCCTTGCGAATTGCGATTGCGAACGTCTAGGTGCTGACATTGTGGTTTCGGTTTAGTAACCATCACTCATTTCGTCACCAAATTTCACGCACTGGAATTGAAAACTGGGTCGGCTGAGTTGAGTTGAGTTTAGTTTGTCGACATGAACAAGGCTTTACACTACCGTCCATCAAAAAGTCCACAAAAATTCGAAAGCAGACAAAAAGTCGGCGACATATTGAACGAAATCCACCACGACATATTAGAGTAGTAGAGCGTAGTGATAGGCGAGTGCACACAGGGTGATCGCTGACCGGAACCCGGGTATATATCCGGATGGTCGGAACACACACGAAGTGAGTGTCCTCGGCGAAAGTAGTTAGTTAGCGAAGCGTGAAATATGCGTCAATGAAACAGGTCGCCGCTATTTGTCTGACCGACGTTATACGATCGTCCGTCTGCAATTGCCCGCATCGCTGCATAGCCGGTGTCACATTAAAATGTCTCTCCCATGAAAAATCCATCCGGGGAGAGATAATCACGGAATTGACATGTCTCCCTCTTATTAAAATATCGCCGGCGGTTCTTGTCCGTTGATTCGTCCGCACCCGATCCGCTAGGGTTAAAGTTGGGGTTAGCGTTAACAGTAATAATTCGGGTGCGGGTGAATTAACAAACAAGTACTTTGCCGGCCCCATAAAAAGTCTCTCTATTATAGGATCACCCCCTCCCCTCTTTTAGAAAAGTCTTCCCCCGGCTGAAAATTTACCGATAAAAATCCGCCCCGCACGGGCGGCTGCCGGGCGGGGCGGATTTCTGCCGGTAAATTGTCGCCCGAGGGAGACTTTTCTGAAGGGGGGACGATCCTATAATGGGCACCGTCCTAAACCGTCCCACGCAGTCCCGTCCTAATATACTGAAGCTATTACGGGCGGCGACGTGGGTCGTTGAAAACGTAGACGGGACAGTAATACCCCTTTTACACGATCAAGCTGGCTCGACAAGCTGGCCTGAGCGAGCCAGCTCGATGTTTGCTCGATCGTGTAAATTTTCCGACAGACAGCCGCAAATTTTAGACAGAAAATTACGGGTGCTCAAAGTTTTAATTTTAACCCTGAATTTCGTGGTTTTCAGCTTTAAATTTGACATTTTTGGACAAAAATTTGGTCTGGTCTGATTGACTAGTTCGCTACACACAGACAGACAGACACACGCACGGACGCACGTCCGATAAATACAGTATATTTGCCATTTACTCTGTTCACTTGTAAAAGATAAAAATACATGACTTTTGTACATTTTGACTGATCTGCAGCCGTCAGTGGTGTGCATGAGCGTCCTGAAATGCTGGTTGTTAAGGAAAACACGTTGCTTAGCAACCGTTGCTATGTCGTGAACAGTTTACGTTGGCATTATCACTAAAGATGATAAGTATAGGCTGATGTATTATTGTGCCAAGTTTTATGCTTTTATCACCATCTGAGCATTTCTGGCTATTTTTTGCACAAGTCGCCCAGATTATTACAGCGACACAAACGGGTTTGTGGCAGACTTGTCGTGGACTTTGTCGCAACCATGTCGACTTGTCGATATGATTATTTTGTGTTTGCGACTTTCAAAGGAAACGTTTTCAGCAAATGGAATTTGGGCTATAGCAAACACCGGACCTTTACTCTTGTCGTACAACTTGTCGTACCAAAAGTCGACAACAAAAACAAAGCAAGTGGAGTAGCTGCTTATAGCTTACCAGGCAGAGAAAGCAAGCGCTGTCGGCGCAGGCGCCGCAGCATCCGAGGAAACTGAGTAGAGACAAACAGCCTCCGATTAGTACGAACACTGACGGCAGGTGGTCGAGAATTGCTAGCGGACCGCTAGCTGGAGCGGCATTAAACAGCCGGACGTAGAGCTCGGACTCACTATCGATCCGCATCCAGCAACCCACGCCGAGCATCGTACAACCGCAGATCTAAAACCATCGCCACCACACAATAATTTATTGTCGTTTTTGTCGTAATTAAATTGTACGCAGTACAGTAAATGAACAAGAGCCCAGCTGTCGCATGTGTAGGATTATTCGACCCGTATTCTGCTTGACGCCATATGCTACTACCGATAGGCCTATCAGTAATTAAGTAAAAAAAAACTGTTTCTTCTGTACGAACACGCACGCAGACACTAAGCTTTGCGTTGCAATTTCCGGCTAATCCACTACTGACAGAGACAAGGTTACCAATGAGCGCCATATTCAATGGCATCATTGCCGATTCACTACGACATACCATTTAATCACAGTACTAATAGTTACAGACAACATACGACAGACAGACGGACCACACGTCGTATCAATAGCCTGACCCTACTAAAGCTAAAAATTAACTTTTTGAAATCAACCAAAAAGATATTTGTTCAAATGCAACGACAAGATAAGGGATATGGTAAAAAATACTGTGCATTCGACACAGTTGGATCATGGGTAAATGTTCCAAAAAGTAATCATTTTTGGCCGGGTCAGGCCTGATTGCATTTTTTTGTTTTTACTTCCTTATTATTCGTGCGTAGGCCCTCTGGTTTATTTATCTCGACGACTTATGTTGTTCGTTTTTTCTTGCTAATTTATGCTAATTGAAGTGGACACTTTGGTTCGGATTTTCTCATCGTAAATTGCAGTAAAGATTTTAATATGAATATGAATAAAGTTCGCGCTAAAAAAATTGGCAGCTGCCTTTTTATCTAGCACATACAATTAAACTGAAACAAATAAAATTAGTGAAACTAAAGTAAAATAAATGGGAAAATACTGGAAAGTACAAAACAAAAAAAAATAAAGTAATAGCAAAGATCGATGCCTGAGATAAAAACAACTAAAAATAAAAGACAAAAAGTGAAATAAAAAAAACGAAAACTAAAGCAAGGCAGACGTTAGCTAAAAATCTGATATCGGTACGAAAATCCGTAAAAGTCGGTCAGTCCGTCGTCTGTCGCGCACGCAACTTGGTGCTGTCAGTCAAAATCCGGCACCAATCCAATCGCCTTAAGCCGTTGCAAAGACGCCAGCGCAAATTCAGCGCTGCCATAGACTATTGAGTTAGGTACGCTGCGCACGTGGACAATAATATCATTTACCTTTTGCTCAGCAAGCCCGTTCGTATGTCGGCGTGCTAGCACGCAAGATGTTAGCCGGTGCCGCGTAGCGATAAATTCTCTATTAGAACAGATTTCTCCGCTAATTGCCAGCTTGCTGTTGAAATTAGCCAGAGTTATTATTAATTTAGCCTATTAATATATTCCGCACAAAGTGTTTCACGATTCACCTCTTTTGTTCGATCAATGTTGTTTTTGTAGAGTAGTTGTTTTTAAAGTCTGCGTTTTAGTTTTCATCAGTTTATTTTTTAGTGTTTTTGATGCACTTACGTTTGTTTTATGCAACAGACGTTTACAAACGTACAATATCTAGGACAATTTAGTTATAATTAATTCTGTTTACCCTCGTGTGTGTAGTGTATAATGCTACACATAATAACTTTCATTACTCATGATTTTCAATTTTTGTTACATTTCTGCCACCGCTAACGAATAAATATTTTAGAGTATCGTCCGACAAACGTGCAAGCGGCATAGGATCTAGCCTATCTGATTTATTTTGTCAGCATTGACATCTGTAGATGTCGGCTGCTGAGGCTGTATCATAGCTCAGCCGCATCCGGGATAAAATCACTAATTAACTAATATACTAGAACGAGAATCCATGGTATTATCTCTCCAAGATGCTAACCGCACACAAAATAATCTTCCGAACAGAATCTTCCCTTGTAAGACGCCGATTTCCCGTGAGACAAAATTCTTTCGTAATATGGACGAATATTTAACTACGGTAAAATAATTATTTTATCTAAATTTTATTTTCTTTATTTCACCACAGCGGCAGCAACGCACAAGCAGCTTTTACAGTTATAATCGTAGTTTTTTATCCAAAGTTTTTTGTGGTCTGATAATAAACTTCATCGCTTGGTTAATTCGTGACTACGGCCAACATGCAAAATAACGTCGAAAAAACTTGCGAAACAATTTCGTTGCAGAAGATAGAAATTATTTTGTACGGCGGGTGATTTTGTCCAGCGGGATTACGTCGAGGAGATTATGTTCGCGAGGGATTCTCTCTGTATTTCCTACATAACAACACGGAAGGACGGCTCTGTCATTGTTTTTTGCTTCCAGCAGCGTCGCTGAGTAGTCGTCGTTGTCATCGTCAGCATCAAAGGCGTCAGTACCGCATGGCCCTGGAACCCCTGTCTCTGCCTGGGACCCCAAGCGAGACGGTGGAAGGAAGAGGGCAGACGGGGGGCTTGGCCCGGGAACCCCACCGTCCGCGCGAAGAACGGCCATCGCACATCAATTCTCACTGCGCAAAGGGAGGCGATGCCGTCGCCACGGAAAACACGATGAACCGTATGTGTGTTAAGTCAACTCAGCCTTCTACCCTCTGCGGGGTGGAAAATGAATGGCACCCAGGCAGACATCGGGTACTGTCGTCTCTGCTGCTAAGGTAGCTTACAAACCACTCAACCGCGGGTCGACTTAACCTTCCCTCAGCGTCAGTAGTGGCTTAACTGGGTGTGCTAAAACACCATCAGATTGACTCAGCCTTCTACCCTTAACGGAACCAAAGAATCCGCATTTGTTTTCTCTGCCGTCAATGCAGCGTACTGACCACTTACTCGCGGCTCTATACTCAGCTTCCTATCCTGTGCGGAAGACACGATGAGCTGTGTGTCGTGGCGACCGTTCCAGGGAGACCACAGCCCGCCCGCTCTCATTCTGACGAACACTGACAAAACCGGCCGACATTTCGAGAGAGAGACAGAGAGACTCTATATTAGCGAGCGAACTGTCGGCATTTTGTAACGCTACGGTTGAAGAAACCTACAAGCATATTCAGTGACGCCGAAAATGCGAGACTGGAAAATTGCAGAAAAAAAACGCCGGACTAAAAATGCGAAAAAAGCAAGTTACTTGAAGTTAGGCTTTTATATAGCGCGAGCCTATACGTGTACGATTGATGTAGGCCTCTAAGTAGCAAATGCCGCTGCTCAAAAATTGACATTTTTCTCTTTAAGCTAATGACAGCAGAATTATTGGTAGCATATAGACCGCTCAATCGAGGGTCGACGTAGCCTTTTACCCTTTGCAGAAAACACAATGACTCATGTATCGTTTGTCAGTAGTCGTACAACCGAGTGTACTCAAAACGCCAACTGGTCAACTCAGTCTTTTATTATTGGAAATTTGGCAAATTGGGCTGGCATTTGCGCATATATTATGCCACTATGATCAGGAAACCTATCTGAAAATGCCCCACTGTACAGTGTGCTTTCGCCGATGACTCTGACGAAAGAACCACGCAGGCCCTGCTGTATTGCAGAGGCGTGGCGGGGGGGGCTGTCAGTGCGCAGAGTCAGCTAAGATCAGTGGCACTGATTTCTTGAAGCGAGACGACGGCGAATTCTTCTGCGACGCTCAACTTCACGCTAGATGACCGTGATACGCCGGGGATTAACGTCCCCAGTGAACTACAGTAACAACTTGGGGCTGCTGGGTAGTGTCATGGCGGGAAAGGGGGCGGAAGGTTAGAAATCAGGCAACTGACCCCTCTCCCCTTACAATAAATAGTTTGTCGAAAGTTTTTTGTCGGATAATCTTTCAGGAATACCAAATTTGGGGTTAAACATTTTGCGTTGGGAGATTCAGGTCTACAAAATAAAGAAATTTTAGCTGTCTGTCGAAATCTTGCAACTTCTTGATCCTCGCCAATTTTTAACTCACGACGCTGTTGCTGCAGCAGCGCTTTGATAAGGCTACTGCCATGGTCTCCGTTGTCAACATCAAGGAAAAAAGTGATGGGCGAAAGGAAAAATCTTGAAACGTTGCCTAAAGACGTAGAGTGACGTGAAAAACTGATTTTAGATGGAAGCAGCTCGGTTCGTTTATACTAAATGCCTCACTGCTAAAGTGGATAAACTTATATATACCACTCCAGACTTTACCGTCGTCTGCTTCGCGACGCACGATTGCAGCAGAGAACTGTGGAAACGGTAGCAGTGCGAGCCGAGCGTGGTTTATGTTAACAGACATCGAAGCAAGATCCCCTTCTTCCACAGCGCCCGGTCGACTGGCGACATCCAACGTCCCACAACCCACCCACCACGCCACATTGTCCTGCGGGAGGGTTTATGTCTAACAACGGGGGAACATTTGTCCGCTGTCTAATCCATTACGCCACATTGTCTCCCTGGGGTGCTTATTCGTCTAGCGTAAAGTGGAACATTTTGACCGCTGTACCAATTCCCAAGCCACATTGCCCCCGGGGGTGCTTATGTCCAGCGGCTGGAGGGACATCTTGTCCGTTGACTCACCCACCACGCCTCGGTTTGTGTGATTCAACTTATTCTTTGTGATTGCAGACGGTTGCCGGGCTCGACACACTGTCCTCCGATAACCATCTCGCTGGCGTTATGCTGTGCTCGACCGACCCGAGAAATTATCACACCGCCTCACGGCGTTTCGGGGCGCGACTGAAAATGCAGGATCTGTCAAATGCAGGACCATAAAATGGCGCACCATATCGCACAGGTTGCAAAATGCAGAAATAAAAACACGCTGTTGTTCAATACAAATTAATTATACAGTAAAAATAATAAATAAAAGTAAAAAACAACAAAAAACAGTTTTTATACAACACACACACACACACACACACACACTGCAGGCCTACTCCTGCCTACATAAAATTGCAGTCGTCAATGTTGATGATTTTGGATAAAATCTTGTAATTATGGAATATTTCTGTTCTGAATATAACTATCGAGAGTGATCGTTTATAGAGCGAACCAAGGCAAGATCGGACTATGAAGGAAAAAAAGAAAGGAACAAAAAAGCAAGTAAGTAAGTAAGTGACCGATGTTTATAGCCTCCAGCCGAACTTGACGATTGTGCGCTCGTGTGTAATGCGCTATCTCGTGATGATAATCTGCTTCTGAGCGCCAGGAACAAATGGATTGGATTTCTTCATAAGTTAATCAAATTCATCAATATTCAGCCTTTATTTTGTTACAGAGTTTTATTGTAACATCCACAATAAATATTCAGGCTTACACTCTGCAGGCACGTACTTGCATTTTTCGTACTTGTAGTACTTACATTTTCAACCTCCTCCCCCCTATGAGTGTGTTCATTTAAAGCCAAATGGATTGGATTTCACTGCATTAACCTCTAGCTACCGCGAACACATCTAAGTAATGGACTGTTCGCCGTCGACTGCGGGTCATTTTGTTTTACCGCGGCTGCAGTCCGCACACGTGTGTGTGTGAGTGCAATACGAAGACTACCGTACCCCGGTATACGATAAAACAAAATAAAAACAAATCGGTCCGTTTGTTGCGTTGCAGTTTTATTGGAGTCTATGCGAACTCCTGCAGAAAAATACATTCAACTTAGTTCTCCGCAAGTTTACACAGTGCCACGTTTTTTTCTGTGAGAATCGGTATATATAATTAAAGGAATCGACGGCGATCGTCTGCAGTTGTTCTAATATTGTATTTTACTTTATATTTACTTGAAAAAATTCAATTTAAACTAGAAATACGTTCTGTGGAACGAGGTATTTGTCCCATTGCCACGCTATATAGCCTAGCAGCTGCGTATAAAGAGGGTAAGTGCAAACAGGGCATAATTTTCACAGGGGGGCGAGTTGTAGTCAATTTTGTCCAAAAATTTGTTGCCGTGGCAACAGGGGTCGGCAGGCGAGAAATTTAAATGACGCCATCAGATAGTCCGGGCCTGAAAATAGATGTGTAGATGAAAACAATGCGCAATTAATTTCCACGGGGGCCAAGTTATAGTCAGTTTTGCCTCAAAATTCGTTGCCATGGCAACAAGGGTCGTCAGGGAAGAAATTCAAATGACACCATCAGATAGCGGGGACCCGAAAATAGGTGCAAACAGCGCGCAACTATCTTTCACGGTGGCCGAGTTATAACGCTGTGAAATCTCCATTGGCTGTAGGCCTAATGCAAAATTTTGCAACTTTTAAATGGTTGCTATGGCAACAAGGATTAATAGGGGGTAAATTTAAATAAAACCGTAAGTTTGCCCGACCCCGAAAATAGGGGGGAAGGTAAATACAGCGCGCAATTATCTTTTACGGGGACCGATTTATACCGGTTTGAAGTTCCCATAGGCCGTAATGCAAATTTTTAAAAGTTTGGGGGTAAAATAGAGGAAGAAGTTATCAGATTTTTTATCCCAAACAAACTCGATCTTACTTTTCGGGCCCCGAATCGCCGTGCGAAATTTTATCAAAATCGAATCAAAATTGCGGCCGTAGGACTGTTTACAGACAGACTGACAAACTGACAGAATGACATAAGTGATTTTATAATCTCTCCCATGCTATGCTATAGCAATGAGGAAGATAAAAATAAATGTTACAATCAGTCAAAGAAGCTGGACGTTTCTGACTCATAATGTGTAAAACGCGTCCATTAGATGTACATTGAAAGTCCAGAAATAAGTAAGTAAAAAGGTCAGACGCGAATTTATATAGCGCATAACATTAAAATTAACTTTTATTTAAAATTGTTGTTAAAATTAGCACCATTCTTCACGCGTCGAAATGTTGTACGGTTTGTTATGCGACTTATTGTCTAACAAATTCACCAAAAAATCAACGCAGTGGAACTCGGGCGTTATTCTGTCGGTCGCAATCGTCTCAGCGACGATGAAAATAAAGCGGATTTCTGTTTTTCCGGTCGAACGGCTTTGGAAAGTTTCCCTCGGCTCGGGGGATCGCAGTGAATCCGTTTAAACATTTAAGAAATAAACGAATGAAACTTGCGCATTAGTAACCGCAAAGCCTGGATTCCATCCAACACAACGCAAGCAACGCGGGGCACTTAAGTATTTTCTGACGCAACAGACGCAAGGAAAGTACGCAAAAAAGTGAGGAAGGAACAAAATTAACACAACGAACGCAATAACAGTAGGTTTATGAAACTCAAGTTCCACCGACAGCAGCTAACGTAAGGGGCACAACGGCCGAAACTCAAGGAGAGAAGCGATGTCTCTTCTTGCGTTGCGTCCGTTGCATTGAATGGAAACCAGGCTTAAACGGAGGAGCTTGCGACGACAAGCAACAAGACAGAAGTCGTGGCACAATGTCTGCAGTCGTCGTGTCGTTCGGCCAATAAAGTTCAACCTCCACTTACTTCGATTAGTCGTCGTGGATTTGTCGTGCAACAAGCTGTATCACACATTGTGTGTGACAAAATCCGCAATCAAGTCGAAACTTGATGCAGCGAAACCGCGACAAAATTCGAAAGCCCTCTTCAACAAATTCAACAACAATTGGCACAAACTCCACTAGGGACACTCTTGTTGGACATGTCCGGGTGTTGTAAATTTGTCGTAAGATTACGATGATGTTAGATTCGTTTCGAAGTTGATGATTGTGACTGTACCATTTGTCGTGAGAATTTTTTTGTAGATTTTCGATGTGCTACAGATTAGCCTATTTGTACAGCAAGTTGTGCACAAAATCCGTAACGAATGCAGCATATTTTCAGCATAAAAGCGCGTACAGAGCGACGTAACTGAACAGGACTAAACTGAAGTCAAGTCGTCCAGGTCCGTCAAAATCCAGTCCTGCAAATTCAGCGCCCCCTCACGATTACGCGCAGCACGTTTTCGCGCAGCGCCAAAATTACCTTTTTCACCTTTGAGCCCGGCCGAGCGGCGCGAACCTCGCTGAAACGTGCTTTACGTCAATTTTTGGCGCTGCGCGGAAGCTTGCTGCGCGTAATCGTGAGTAGACCGATCAGTTTATTTCGGTTAGGTTCAGTTACGTCGCTCTGTACGCGCCTTAAGAGTCATCAGCAAATGGAACATGTGACTGTGGCCCCATCGTTGAATGCATTCAAGAACAGATTGGATAAACTTAATACGGCCAAATATGGGCACATGAATAAAAGCTATAGAGCTCATCATCTTCAAGTATAAATACAAATCGAAGCAAGTAGAGCTGTAGTCTTAAAGCGTCGAGAAGTGATGTGGCCGGACAATAAGCAATGATTCAATTATTCATGGGACAAACGACTGTTACACCGTTAACGACATAAAGATAATGATATTCATGGGACAAGGCGGCATATCGGTACGACGACAGACACACACTGCCGGGAGAAGTGCGACGGCGCGATACATGTACGGAGGTTAATCAGGGAACAACGACAAAGCAAGATTCTGCCCTTTACGACATAATCCCCTTCTCTATTGGGAATTATTGACATAATCCCCTCCGCAGCGGGGGGCTTATCCGCTCCACGTAGGGGCGGGGCAGCTTACGAAACCAACCATTCTCTAATGCGACTCGCACAACTGGGCCCCACTGCAGATATAACTGCAATAAAACCACGTCGGCCCAATGCCGACATATTGTACGACCGCCAGCATGGCCTTTGACCGTTTGGGCTAAAGATTGGATGGACACCCGGTCACTCATGTTCCGAGAAACGTTCACGCCAGTTCTCGTTTTTATACGGCTTTTCGTATTCAAATTATCAGCCCGGACGGGACGAACGAACTGGCAAACGGACGGACAAAACACATAATGCGGCCTACTACGAATATCATCAACAGAGATGCCGGTGTAAGAATTTTGAAAATCTGTCAATATTCGGTAAAATTCTGAAAAAATTCGGTGTTTTACTTAGTTGCGTACAGTGGCAAATCCAAGGAGGGGACGGACGTGCGCTCCCCCTTTGAGCCCCTATGCATAAGTAAACACTTTATATGCTGCCGAACTGCCAATTAATAAGTTCGTGTATCAAAAATGGTTAAAATTATTGTCACCATATGTTATATTTTAAAGCTAAAATGCACCAAATTCGATTTCTCCGCCCCAGACTTCGCTGGAAAACTCACAGTGCTCCCTCAGCTCCTTAGCTGGATTCAAGGGAAAGGGTAAAGGAAAAGGAGAAGGAAGGAAAAAAGAAAGGGGAGAAAGGGGGGATGAGGGAGGGGAGAAGAAGGAAGAGCGAGGGAAATATTCCGCCTTCCCCTTGGCTGAAGCCTAGATCCGCCACTGGTCGCGTTGCGTATAGAGCACAACGAAAACACACATAATTCACTGGAGCTGCTAGCGTTCCACCCGCAGCTTGTAAATTCCGTGTCCAGCAATGCCGCCGGAGGTGGTTTATGTCCAGTGGCCTAAGTCGAGATAACTAGGCTATGCAGGAACGTTGACGCGACAAGTGACGGCAGAAGACCACAGTGACGACACCCACACTGCAGAGTCTCGAGTTGTTCTCACTATTCTCAGAAATTATCCACTTACTAAACTCGTATAGAGTAAAAGTAGTTAACGCACATATTTTTTACGTAGGCTACATAAAGAAAGCAAAATCTGATAAATTGCATTATTGCAGACACTTTCCTTGCTGTGGCAAACACTGCGATTTGAGTGGCATTTTGACGTCGCCGTCCGCAGCTCTTTCTTCAGAAGTTGAGAACTGAGACTTTTTGAGAGTTGCCCTTTGTTTGAAGTATTATGTAGGCTTATTAATGATAACACAAGAGTTTTATAACACAAAAATATCTGATGTTTGCTGCATTTTTCCACCATGCTGACACTGAAAATTATGCCACTATCAAGCGCTCGATCGATACTCATGTAACAGCATAGGAAGGGGATGTAGAAATCCGCCAATGTTTCACAAAGCTATTAAAAAATAAAAGTGGCCTGTTTTTTTAACACACAATGCATATGTGTATGTGAACTTCTCGGCGGAGCTCATTGTCGATAGAACCACCTCCGGTCTAGCACTATTACATAAGTTAATGGGGTGTTTACACGATCCAGCAAACGTCCAGCAAACTTCCAGCAAATGTAATGCTGGACTTTTGCTGGAAGTTTGCTGAACGTTTGCTAGATCGCGTAAACACCCTATAACTGATTGCTGACGCCGCCGCCACCGCCGACCAAGAAGGTCACGCCGCCGCCGCCGATGAAAATTGCTCGGCGCGCCGCCACCGCCAATCGTAAGACGACCAAACACCGCCGCCGACCCTCAAGACATCGGCGCACAGCTCTAATTCACATTATCACATTTGCTAGCTTATGGACACCGGCGTACGGTCGGTCCTTCCTGACGACAGCTCGGTTTTCAGTTTCTTTCCTATTCGAAAGTAAGCGGCCTTCATATTTGACGATTGCAGATGCAGGCGATTGTCTGTCTCAACCTGTCCTTGTCCATGCCGTGATGCAAGTAATCATAATAACAACATAATGTTCATACGAACGTGGAGTCTGTCCAATGCATTTCGATAGTTTACAGGATACATGTAGGCCTATGCCCATATAAATATAATTACCGAGCTGTTCAGACTACTAGTAGAAAAATAAAAATGTTTAGGCCTAATTTTAAATTGTACAGCAGCAATGTTATTGTCATGCTTCGCTATTATTATAACTAAACAAGTAACGCTGTCGTTCACGTGACCATTCCATTCGTCACCAGCGCTTTACTATAAATGGTCTGTAATTGTGACCATGCGTCTATCTTGCACCGTTATCTTGCACCTTGACGTCATAGGTCACGCGACCATTCGACTCGCGGTGGGCGACTTCCTATGGGTGATCCATTGTCACCATGCACCTTGCACCGTATGGATATAATTGCGCCTCAAAAGTTGGACGGACGCACTTACGGACGGACGCTCACGTGATTTTATACTCTGCCCAATGCTACGCATTGCATTGGGCAGACAATAATAATAAGGCCTAATAATAATACATTTGTAGCCTATAGTGCTGTAGTGCCGTAGCTTCAGAGTTCAGAGTCGCGCAAACGCCGTAAAAATCATCGTCCTCATAAAAATCGCTGACATTTTGACGACGCTTGTCAAACAGCGAGAAAAGGATTAGTAAAAGACAGACAGAGTCCCGGACCGATCGATTGATCAGTGTGATTTTCGCGCAGATTTATTCTATTAATACGCGAAAATCGTGCATGAGTACACCAAGTATAATATGAAGGAAAAAATGAATAATTATGAAATACGAAAGACAATCAATTTCACTGGCACAAAACTATAGCAGGAAAGCATAGTTATGTATAACAAATAATTATATTAAATAATCGCGAGAACGCATATTTCCGCTAAACAATGATTTATAAAATAGTACTTTAAAGCTGTGTGCCAAATTTTTAGTTCTTTTCTGAGATAGCAGCGTGCAATGCCCCGAAAATTTATGATCACGGACACTCCACATTTTTGGAGAATTTTTAAGCTGATTAAGCGGTCGTGTCCTGACTATCTGTGGACAAAAGCACGTCAAATTTGAAAACCGCATAGCTTTAACCGTTTTGAAGATAGTAGCATTTAACGCCCAAAAAATTAAAGGTTCCGTTACGCTGGCCGTGCCTCTTTTCGAAATTATTAAATAGATCATCCAGACTGTTTGTGATTCGCCAGTGTATTCGGCATTGGTGGTAGCTAGCTATCGGTGGATTGGGGGTGAAAATGGCACTGTCGTCTTGTAGAATATCGATCCGCCGTCATGCAGCCCTGCAGAGCTAAGCTGAACTGAGCAGTCGCTGAATCTGCGCCATCCTCATCATACGCCGACGATGACTTGATATCATACGTCTGTCTGTCTGTTTGGCTGTCTGTGTCTGTCTAGCTGTCTTTTTTCTTCTCTTGGCTTATGTTGTGTGCTGCCGTTAAGAAACTATTCACAACGCACTCACTCACTCACTTGATATCATGCGTGATGGCACGAAACAGAGTAAAGCATCTTGTTTCTTTGCTGACGTAAAAAAGTAAAAACGATATCAAGGTCAAAGTCAAAGTCAAGGTCATATCGAATAAAAATGTTTAAGCCGATTAAACAACTATTATTCAGTAAATATTGATATCATGCGTGTCGTGTCGATCAACAGTCATCCATAGTCGACTGAGCGCCAGAATGGTGTCATGTGTGACGCTTTGGGCACTGTTCAGCGACGTCACGGCATAAAAAAAACTTGGCTGAGGAAACAGAAAAACCGCAATTTTTCCACACGTAGCTGCAAATTTCAGACAAAAGATATTACGGGTGCTCAAAATTACAATTTTCTTCTAATTTTTCAAAAATAAAGGGTTTAATTACAACCTCAAAATTTGCGCTTTAAAGGGAAAAGTTTTAGACAAAAATTGTTTGCAGAGTAAAAGTTAGAGAGACAATTGCTATTGCAACTTTTCCGTCTTTGTTCTTTGCTACAGGTGGCAGTAAACGTTGTAGCAAAATTTGCAGTGTTAAATCATCGTGAAAAGTGCCACAAGTGAGTTGAGTGAAACTTTATATGTATGTCAAACAGCGGTTTCAGCGACACTCATTTCACGATGGCCGACGATCGGTCATAAAAAGCGATAGATATTAAAAACATTAATTTGCAAATAAAAAAAACATTTAAAAAACATTTTTTCACTTTTATATAAAACACGTAAAAACATACATAAAACATTGAACTACATTTAACACAATAACATGGTAAAAACCAAAAAACTACCTTGTATGAAGACTGAAGACAGGAATGTACTGAATGTTATTTTGTAACCGTGATTACGGTACAGATCAAAAACAGAACTAAACGCAATTTGCCCATGAGAAATGCATCATATCTGCAATTTTTTACGTCTATGTTTTAATAAAAACACAAACACGACATTAAAAATAAAACAAGCAATATAAAAATATATTTTAAAACATTTAAAAACATACAACATGTTTTATAAACTTTTAGGAAAAAAAACATAAAATAATGTTTTTACATCTATGTCAAAAGCGTTCACTGTCACGCATGTGTGCACTCATAAAGTTATCAATTCGTTATACCACTGCAGAAATAGTGCTAGAGATAGGCAGCACGAATGCGAACGTAATTAACATACATAGATTTATTATGTCCCTTACTGATCGCTATACTTCGGGGGCTTTTTGGCGATCTTAGTGGTCTAGTGGTCAGAGTAGTGGACTTGTAACTTTTAGAGTTTTCGAATCTCATCTGAAATGTCGTAAATGTTTTACCAAACTGCAGTTTGAAGCGCAGAAATATTTTATAGGCTTTGGCAAATTTTTATTTCTCAAGAGAAACGAATTTTTCATTGTTTTAAAATTCTGCTAACGTTTATCTTCAGCTGTATTCACTTGCTCCTTCAGCAACTCTAAGAAAACTACTTTTCGGGCTTTTAATGCACTTTTTGGTCGTGTTGGCCGTGCCACTTCACCCGACGTCACTGTACAGCTGTTTAAAGCGAAATGTCTGCCGGCGTTATATTATGGCTCTGAAGCTTGTCCTGTTAACAGAACAGTGACTAAGTCTTTGCAGTATGTAATTAAAAGTTGTTTCAGCAAAAT
>Ga0209367_1006578_pt1 | contig 16059 bp, 8 predicted proteins | sample WorMetLIZISLAND2_FD_187412 | JGI IMG/M metagenome (GOLD analysis project Ga0209367, IMG submission 187412) | Marine gutless worms symbiont microbial communities from Max Planck institute for Marine Microbiology, Germany - Olavius geniculatus... ... | reverse complement strand
ACTTTTATGAGGCTACGATGACGATTAAGGGTCGTTTGTAGGTGAAAATTTTATGCAGAGGCATGTTTTTCAAGGCAAAAACGTTGACTGCGCATGCCCCGTGTCACGTGACCTGTGGGTAGGGGGTTCAAAATGACCACATATTTGAATTCCCGAGGCCATATTGCCTATTCACTATATAACTTTTATGGGCCTACGATGACGATTAGGGGCCGTTTATAGGTGAAATTTTTATACAGGAGCGTTTTTGGCCGTAAGTCCGTTTTTGGGCCCAATTTTCGACTTTGGGGGGATTTTTCGGGGGTTAGATATTAACTTTAAATTTCGGTTCCCGTGAGACAGCGTCGTTTGAGCCATCGTGCGTGAAAATCCGCCGGGCTTTCTGACCTGTAGGTCGGTCAACAAAAAAAAGTATATATATATACTAGAAAAATTTCGTTATATTTCACCCATTTGCCGAGAAGCCCTCAATGGACGGATTTGCACGAAATTTTGCACGGGGGGTCGTCTCGCCGACATAATCACCTGTTTCAAATTTTGGGTCGATCGGTTGAGGAGTTTCGGATCTGCGCGGGGTCGAATTTTGCCATTCTCCCTTTACTTAGCCGGTCGCCATTAACACAGGGCTGTGCTACCGCACGCCTGTGATGTGCCAAGTCAATGGGAAAGCCAAAAATTCGACCCCCACTGCTCCCACATTTTCAACCGATCTTTCTGAAACTCAAAACCAAAAAAAGATATCCGGGATACGACCCTGCATGCAAAATTTGGTTGATGTGGACGACGGGAAGGGGGTCTGCGAAAATGGCGAATTTTGGCTTACTTTTGGTTACTATTATTCAAGATGGCGGCGGCAGCCATCTTGAATTCAGTTTATCGCCCATAGCTCGCTTGTTATTGCGTATATTTGCACGAAATTTGGCATGTGGACTTATTTTATGGTCCTACGTATGAACTGACTATAATACTGAACAAAAATTAAATTCAAGATGGCGGCGGCCGCCATCTCGAATTTTTGTACAAACCCTAATAACTTAGCTGCCGTTTGACTTAGATTAATAAAATTTTGCAGGAGTGTAGCCAGCCATTACATGAAATGATTTATGTAACCAAAATTGGCAATAGTAATAAATTCAAGATGGCGACGGCCGCCATTTTAAATTCGGTTTATCGCCCATAGCTCGCTCGCTATTTCATATATTCGCACGAAATGTAGCACGTGAATTCATTTTATGGTCCAACGTTCGGAAATACCATAATATTGAACAAAAATAAAATCCAAGATTGCGTCAGCCGCCATCTTAGATTTTTGCACAGAAAGTAATAACTCAACGACCGCTTGAGGTAGATTAATGCAATTATGCAGAAATGTAGCCAGTCGCTACTGAAAATAGACCATGTGACCAAAATTGGCGATGATAATAAATTCAAAATGGCGGCGGCCGCCATTTTGAATTCGGTTTATCGCCTATAACTCGCTTGCTACTAGATGTATTTGCACAAAATTTGGCAGGTGGACTAAATTTTACATCCTATATACAGTTGTACCATAATATTAAACAAAATCACATCCAATATGACGACGACCGCCATTTTGTATTTTTGCACGAAACGTATAGCCCTAATAACTTAGCTGCTGATTGAAATATAATTATGCAATTTTGCAGAAGTGTAGCCGGCAACTACTGGATGTAGGTTATGTGACCATAATCAACAACAGTAATAAGTTTAAGATTGTGGTGGACGCCATTTTAAATTTCATTTGTTGCTCATAACATGGTTGCTAATCTATGTGTTTGCGCAAAATAAATCTAAGATGCCAGCTATGTAGTAGTTGTTATAGTTGTAGTAAAAACTAACAGGTTATAGTGACTTTCCAAATTTTTATAAAACCGCAGATATTATATATATAAAAACTGCAAACAATTTATTTAAAGTTGTATAAACGATGATGTAAAACAGCGAAAATCCAAAGTATAAGCACGAACATTATGTAATAGCTTAGACATTTTTATCTGGCTACTGAGGACAGATTAAATGTCTAAGCTAATACATTACTTCGTGCTTATACTTTGGATTTTTGCTGTTTTTCATCATCGCTTATACAACATTAAATAAAATGGTTGCAGTTTTTATATATAATTTATAATATACTTACTGTATCCTCATTGTAGAGTATACATTAATACGGGAGAAGGCTGACGCTGAATTTATGCAGGCTTAAATTTTATTTAAAATTAAAACTGAAAAAATTAAGATTTCAAAAAAAAATATTTGCGATTGTTAGGCTTTAAAAGTTTTACAGGTTTTTTGGCTTTACTGTACAAAAAAAGGAAAAAAAATTAAGGTCTAGAAACAAAATTTATAGGCCCACATCTATGCATCGTTTTTTCGTGATCATAACTCCCAACTTCCGACTAAGATATGAAATTTTATTTGTTCTTTTACTATAAATTACACAATTAATACTAAACCCAAAAACTAAAATTCGGACTTTTGAGGTTTTTTGGGTGTTTTGAAAACCCAAATATATACGTTTTCCCTAATTAATTCTCCAGCGCTGCTTCGAATCGTTTTCCGGCTGCAAGTGACCGTGATTTATTTCGCTGTGCAAATGCAAGAAATCGGTGTTGTTCCGTTCAAGTGAGCTACGCCAGCCTGCTAATTGCGCAATTTGAATTGCAGATACGAGTCCGACTTGTGGCACTAAATCGAAGGCTGTGCGTCTCTTCTGGTCGTCTAATTGCAAACACAGCTCGAGTAGGTGCAACAGCTGCTGCAGTGTCGCCATTAGTGAGGCTCGCTTCGTGAAACATTGTTGACGTCTAGTCGTTTTGTCGGCAAAATGATAAGGCGTTTTAAACAAAAATTTTACTGGCAGTCGTAAAGCAAATTTGGATGAATTTAATATCAGCTAAAGAGTAAAGTAAAATTGTTAATATTCTACCTCCACTTTGCATAGGCTTAATACGGATCCTTCATGCACACCTAGAACTTTCTGGGCGATCTTCTGCATTGATAAATTTGAAAACTTTTTAAAGACAGCGTCGAAACTCAACGTTGTGTATAAGATCAAATTTTATCAGCAACTCAGTGGCATCATCATCATTATCATATTCGTTTAATACATTAACTTGACAGAACGCAAGCATGTGCACAATTTAGGCCTTACATACAGTAAGTATAAGAGTTTAAAAAGTCCACAACATTATGTACAAATGTTGCAGAAACAAGCACGTCAATTGAACACTAATGATGATAACAGCATAACAGCAACAAAATTGGAATGTGTGACGTTACATATGGGCATTTATAAAAATTATTTTCCTGCTGACTTCCAATCGACAGTATTAGGCCACAATGTAGACAAATTGAAGAAAGCAAGCGAACTAACGACCAAATGGAACTGAAAGCACGGAAAAATAAATGCTAACTGGAGGAACGATGACCAAGCAATATTGCTATACAATTGCTATACAGTAAGCCTATAGCTGTTATAGCATGTGAAAGTTTACATCGTACTATGATTTTTCCCACTCCGAAGTGTTGATTCCCATTCCCATGCACATCTCTACCACGCAGTATAGCCGGACGGATGTGCCTCATTGGCTTAACAGACACGTTCGGTTGTCCACTCAATCGCATTAGCCTATGGGACTGCAAAACGAATAGAACCGGCTTCGGGTGCCCAGTTGATGAAGTACAGTGTGTAGGCCCTAGTGTATAGACAACATCTCGGTCATCGGTCATCTGTCGTCAGGGTATAGCTAGGCACTTTCTGGCTTTGACTCGACGACGGCTACTACACCGAGCGCCGAAAAAAAAACAATCGTCTGGAGAAACTCGCGCATACCATGCAACGGCAAAACGGGATTGATTGGTCACACCCCATAACACATTCCATAGTTATAAGTTGTTTGTTTTCTTCGGCAAAAAACCAAAGTTGCGTTCCTTGAGCTCTGAATTAACAGACGTGGATGACCGAATAAGTAATATTGTGTGACGGTTTCTGTTCTTCATTAGGCTACGCGGTCCTTAGTGCCCCGGTTACGATTGCAGTAGGCCTACATGGCGGGGGAGTTGGTAGCCGCTGCCGGAGGAGGCAGAACAGTCGAATAACGTACGGTAACCAATATACATCGCGGTATAGGTTTAGCTCTAGCAAAATGTTCTTAGTTTTGTCTGATACACTGTCTAGTTATATTAGTCAATCGTTTTATAAGACGCAAGAGTCAGTGTGCAATTTCATAACTAGGACATTGTGGTATTGCGGTCAAATTCGCACTCTTCCCTTTGCTTTACGTAACGTAGGCCTACGGTACGGTATCAGTGTATAGCACAGTCAAGTTCATGGTCGGCTTCCATTTGTGGCGATTAGTCGCTATGCCAAATACTGTACAATATTGCAGCGTTATGGGGTGTTTACACGATCCAGCGAACGTCCAGCAAACGTCCAACAATTCACGTGTATTTTGAATACATTTACTGGAAGTTTGCTGGACGTTTGCTGTTGTTTTAAATGATAAAAGCGATATTCTCGTTCTGCGTTTTCCACAAAGTGTATAAGTAAGTAAGTAAAACATGAACTTATATAACTCACCACTCTTAATGGGCTGGTACAAATCCAATAGATCGGTTGAATCAAGCAACTACAAATAGTTGTCGCATGATGGACAATAAGAGATAGATAACTAGACAGACAGATAGACAGATAGATGGCCAGCGAAACAGATAAAGCAACTATCCACAAAAAAGAAGTACACGTGCAGATCAGATGATATGTCGTTGAGATACTTTGGGTACTTTGGGAATGTTCAACATATTCGCCTCTTTAACGATGGACGGAGTAGTGGAGCATCCGTCCATCAAGCTGCAGATGACCTCAGTATTTTGCGCCGCTTTAAAGGAGTGTGCAGAGTAACAAACTTAACTGCACTGGCATATTTCAGTTCAGTTTAGTTCATGTCTGTTGTTTTTACACGCGTACGTTAATACTGTTTTACTGCCCAAGGGTTTGCTGACAGTAACTGCGCGGACTGAAAGTCGTAAGCCTACACACTTTCACACTTTTTTACTTTTTCAACTCCCTCGAAATTATAACAATAACAATCAGTGTTTATACTGATGCTACTTAAGACTTACGTGCATGTTTATTTTATTCGTCTTAGTCACACTACTCTGCAGAGCATCGAGATTTCATCGTCCTCCAGTTATATCAACCAATAAATGGAGACATATTTCGTGAACGAATCAGACGCAAACGCTGAATGCATAAACATTCGTCAGTTGTATGCGGGTGAGCGTCGCCATCTTAACTGCAGTTCTATATTGATATTTGCCCGACGTATGCATCATTTTCCGGTCGATTCTCTGATATCTATCGGACGCTTGATTTGTCGGTACTGACGTCACATCACATCCCGTCTCAAGTAGGCTTTTACGCCAACATCCGACTGTCTGTCGTGTGTATGCAAACAGTCGTAGAAACTTATTACACACTAGTGACGCCATGTGCATCGATATCTCTGTCATAATATCGCAGTACACTGTGTCTCAAAAAACATGCCGAACATTTTCTACTGTAACTTAAACAAAAATTGTCAGATTTTAATAATTTTTGGTATAAATATTTCCGAGACAGTTAGCCATCACACAACAGTTTAGTTTTTTACCTCACCCGTCGTTTGTTTCTGCACTACTTGGGAAATGCAGAACCAACAAAGTATTAAATTTTTACCCAGAGTGTTATCATTACTTGATCTAAATAATGCACAAAAACACATTTTGTTTACATTTTTGACACATTGGTTGACATTTCATCTAATTGGTTCTTTTTTAACTTCTTGCAGTAAAATTGCTCGAAATGTCAGCCCATTGTGCAAACGCAGGCACTTACACGATTTTTCCATGCATTGACAGCAGTGTCAATAATGTTGCGCTCCAGACCAATCCAGACTTCTCCAGTTGCGTCTTGAACTCATAAACATTTCTGAACACTATCTGGTAGACACTCTGCTGCATGACAGTCAAACCTTGTAATTAACTGGTTATTTGGGGGCCACAGATGTAGATAGACAGAATTCATCAACGTTTTTCATTCATTTCAACGCGTATTTTGCTTCGTCAGATTTCCCCAGGTAGTGCAGAAACAGACATTGGATGAGGTAAAAACTTGAACAACAACAAGATAGTGTTCATACGAACACGGAGTCTGTCCAATGCATTTCGATAGTTTACAGTATATGTCCGTATAAATATAATCAGTGAGCTGTTTAGACCAGTAGAAAAAATCAAACAGTTTAATTTCAAATTGAACAGCAGCAATGATCCTTTCATTTTTCTCTATTATTTTAACTAAACAATAGACATTGTCAGTCATAAGACCATTCGATTCAATATAAATGGTCCATCGTCACCATGTGTTTATCTTGCCCCGTTATGGAGATATGGGGCCTAAAATATAACGGGGTCACGACTTTGACCTTTTGGGGTCACGTGACGTCATCGGTCACGTGACCATTCGACTCCCGCGGACCGAGTTCTTATGGGTGGTCCATAGTGACCACGCGTCCATCTGGCACCGTTACGCGCAAATATGTCTTAGACATAAAAGTGAACATTAGGCCTACGTGCAACACTTCGAAACGTTGTGGCACTACATATCGGACAGATTTTTCCGGGGCGTCAGCATCGCTTGCCATGCAGATGTCTGTTTTAGCTATCGCAAGGAGCAAGGCACCCTGATTCTGTGTCCAAAACGACGCAATTTAAGATCACGAAATCTTTGCTGTCAGCTCCGTGAAAGACTATGGGTTGATAAATTCATGCACGAGTGTAGACCCGCCCACTATAGCGACCGTGGCGTGATAATCAACGAACGTTTTTGCAACGTGCCAACCCAACATGCGTCGGTTGGTCGGACGAGTTGATCGACCACGCGGTGGGTAATCGATCAGAAAGATTCTCCACTGCGAGATAGGACGACGGGCGGCTACAGAGGCTGGACTGGGTCGTTTTAATGCATCGCAATGCCCATTACTGTCGCCGTCGGTTAATCGAGTATCACTCAATGCGGCCACGATTACATGCATAGACTCAAGCCTGACTGACGGACCGACAGCAGACGAAGCGCTCCGTCTTGCTACGATTTTTAGCAATATCAGGAGACGATAGACCGTGCAGGGCGCACGCGGAAATTTTTTAGGGGGCAAAGCAGCGAGGCGTCGCAGACGTCGAGGGGTGGAAAATGCGGAGCGGCATCCTTGAACCAGCTAGCGCTTTATCTCTAATTTAGTTTACTTTTCAATTTTTGGATACATCTTTAAACTTTAAGCATTATATTGATGTAAATCACTGTAAGAAGCTATTTTTTGTTTAATTGATTTTAATTTTTGGTTCCTCTAGGCAGACTGGAGGGCTAGGGAGCTTATTTGAACCTGATAGCGGATACGCGTTTAAATATGAATTGGGTGCAGTTTAAGTCTTGAGCCTACAGAACGCTTTTAGTGAACCGACAAAATGTTTTTGTCGGCATTCAATTTATGGTGCAAATCAGTCTGCGGCTCTGTGTATCAGAAAAGCTGTGTTTTGCTAATGATTGCCGTTGCCGCAATTTTGCTTTTAGCTTGTTTCGTTACTTAGACCCATTTACAACGTTTATTTTTTATTTTTTTTGGCATTTTTGATGAAAGAGACAAGTGGCTTCTTGCTTACTGGCACCCATGCAATAGAACTGTCTGTCTTAGGACGTCTTCTGTCCGTTGATGAATCAAATTCAGTCAGTCAAAATGTTTTAATAAACTCAGCTATCAGACTACAACCGACTAAAACAAGACGTTTACATATATCAATGAAACGGCAGTAAAATACAAAAAAGTACACAATGATGTCGTCGTTCTGTCGTTCAAAGAACGCAGTGAACGCAAGAAAAGTACGACTACGCGACAAACGCAGCGGACGCAGCCGACGAAGCAACTTAACGGCCAAAACGCAAGGCTGGAATTGGAAACAGTGTCTATTCTTGTTTTGCGTTCTTTGCGTATGTTGCGTTTATTGTGTAAGTTTTATCGCATGCGTTGCGTCGAATGCACATGCTGTTGCATTGCAGTTAGTCTGTCGAGGATGTTATAAACTGTTGAAGATGGCTGGTTAGTAAGACGGATTGCCTGACGAGTCCATTGTTGGCATGTCAGTCTTGGCCGCTGCAGATATAGAAGAAGATGAAGTATGATTAACTGCCAGAATTAGACTCGCAAGCCATGCCGCTTCTGCAGCCGCCGTCGTCGCATTTGATATATAGGCCTGCAGTAGTCATCAGTCTAGTAGAGACGATAGGCCTTGGCTTTGAGCTAGAACTAGTGAGCTGAAACTGGCTATGTGATTTTCTTTAACAGTTATGTGTGAATAATCTTGGAAAACAATTAATTTCGATGAGAATTAGCTGACAAACGTGCACGGCTTAAAACCGTGAAGGAAGCTTTGACATCTGTAGTGAGCTTTGCGAGTTAAGACGAATTTTCCTACCCGACTCGACTCGTAAATTTTAACTTTTTACCGACCCGACCCGGCATTTGCTCAAGGCTCGAAGTGGGAAAAATGTGTCGGCGTGATAATTTTTTCTTACTTTTTTTCTTTTCTTTCTTTTTTTCTTGTTTTTCGTTTTTTCTTTCTTTTTTATTTTGTTATTTCTCACTTTCCTCAGAAGTAGGAGCCCCGAAATCTAGCTGTGGATCTGGAAGAGTGCTGTAAACTCTCACAGCGAGGTTTGGGGCGTATATATAGCGCCAGCCGAAATTGAATTTTGTGCATTTTAGCCTTAAAATGAATCTTGGTGGCAACAATTTTAGTAAAAGAATCTTCTTTTTCCTGACCTGAGGGGGTTGGATTTCTTGTTTAACACTGTCAGTGTGCCTGCCTAGTGACATTTACAGTGTGAGTAGAAAATTGTACACCCCTAAAGTTTTGTTTAAACTCTATTTTTCAATAACTAAGTTTTTAGCCATATTTACACCCATATTTGGCGTTTAAATCTACATTGAACTGCCAAGTTTTATTTAATTATTCTTAAATTTGATGAAGTTATAACATAATATGCGCGCTCATTTAGATAATTTTCCATTTTTAATTGAAGGCCCACTGTACTGACTTTGTCATAAAGGATGAATGGTCACCAAATTTACCAGACTTCAATCCATTTGGCTATTAATGTGCATGGTGCATTTTACAAACTCAACTCAAAGCCAAAGACCATTCCCGAGCAGCTAAAAAGTGTGCTGCAGCAAACACAGGATGGATTGCCGCAGACTTTTAGGGTGATTACACGATCCAGCAAAAGTCCAGCAAACTTCCACCACTAGCACGTGTATTTTGAATACATTTGCTAGAAGTTTGCTGGACGTTTGCTGGATCGTGTAAACACTCCATTTCGCAATATCGTTTGAATGCATACGTTTTGACCGGTGGTGAACATTTTGAACATCAGATGTGAACTTTTTCAAGAAATATTTTTATAGAATACTCTTATATGCTTTTGAAACTGCAATACGTTAATAATTTGTGTGTTTTAATTATTTCTTTGTTGTCAAATATTAAAAGTTTGCGTTTTGTGGTGAACTTAAAAATAATTGAATAAAACTTTGCAGTTTGGCATAAATTTGAACACCGAATATGCTTGCAAAATATCGATTTAAAATGCTCAGTTTTAGAAACATAAAGTTAAAAAAACTTGAGGGGTGTATAATTTTCTGACACACACGGTATATCTGACAATCGATTCAACTTTTTAATCGGCGTGTGACAGACAGACAGACAGACGACAACAGACATAGAGACCACGCTACAGCAAAATGTGCAGGAAAAGTCGAAATTGCTGCAATGTAGCCTAATATATTTTCATGACGTTTTTTGCGTACAGTTGCGCGGATGTCCAAGGACAAGGCACGCAGCGGATGTGACGTAAGGAACTTGATCTGAGTCGGGATGAATAAGATGGTTGCATTCCCGCTTGTCATAGCCGGTTATCTTCGGTTGAGTGGTCAACGCGCCGCTGATGTCCAAGCGAACGAACGTCGAGACATCTCTAGCTGCGACTGCATGCCTGTCAGCTGCCACCACAACCGCCACCGCCACCACGACGATTCCGTGACGACCTGGGTGATATTACGTCACTCTGTTTACGGACACCTTGGGTGGTTTTCTGGCTTGGGGCGGCGGGTCTTTCGTATAGAAAAGCTATAGACATTAGTCTCAACCGAATACAATCTGACCATATTATACTTAGCAGTTCGCATTGCCACAGCCAAAACCGTATTTTTAGAGTTTGTGTTTACTACTCAATTAATAGTCAGCAACACGGACATAAAAGACGTCCATGCTTATAATACTCTCCGCTTACTGTCGCCGCCACAAGTTCCCATAACTGTTTTGCCACCAAACCTATTCAGACCCAAGAAGCAATATAAAAAAACAAAGCTGCCCGACCATTTTTTTATCCATGTTGTTGCTGTTAATAACTTACGAGCAGTGAACTAAAACTCTATAATTGTGCGATGATGCGTAAACGGTTTTGACTGTACCAGTTTGAACTACCAATTAGTGTCGATCGTCAGATTCGATGATATTCGGTTTCAATTAATGTCTACCTTTATGTATGAAAGACCCGCAACCCAAGAAACCACCCCTCCAAGTGTCCGTACTCCGGGTGGCGTAATACCGCCCAAGATGTCGCACAATCTACTGGCAGCATCTCTCGCCGTAAATCTGCCTCTGAATCAATATGCAATCATCCACGCCCGCCCTACCCAACCAGTTGCTATCTGTCCAGCTGGTGTTCGCCTAATCACCCGCCGCATTTCTTATTCCACGTCTGTTTCCCTGTTTCGTCCTTTTCGTCGGAGGGCTCTGTGCTAAGCCGACGTACGTTCAGTGCTATCAACTCGATCATCCACTCGACTCGACGTGGCTTCTGGAAAGCTAGTCGATCGCTCGCTTCTCGATTTGGTGCTATTTCTTTTCCTTTTTACCACGCAATGCAGTTATGGGTGGCAAAGCGCGGTATTCTTCTTCCGTCTGTAAAATTATTGTATCGTGGCCAATATTGGTTGCGTTACTAGAAAAATGACTACAGTAAGCAATACGGGTGTCGGTCAGTGTTTTCGGTCCTTTGTGTCCAGCCCATGTAGGCCTAGTGTGGAAATGACGCGTCATTTCGTTTATTGGCCGTAAAAATACATGCATTCATATACAATAGCATAATAAGAGGAAATGGAAATCATCGACCTTTGATGACCTTGAAGGCCAGTACTGCAACAGGACTGGCGTGGTGGTGGCGTGGCGTAGTTGGTAACGCGTTTCGGCTAAAACGAAGTTACTCTCCGCCGGGCCCGGTTAGTACTGCTATAGGTGACTGCCTGCGGGCAGGTAAACCATCTCGGTGCGAAGCCTGCCAGCTAGGTCGACTCAGCCTTCTACCCTACGTGGGACGGTAAAATGAGTAGTAACTCATTTACATGGGTTACGGAAGGTGGGGACCTTGGTACAGCTGACTGGGGTTGCCTAGCCGGCCGCTGCGCCAGCCTGTGTCTGCAGGCTGCACACGGTGGCCGTGCGGCAGGCGGCTCTGGTTAGTGACGAAAGCGCATAAGAGGCGTGCGCATGCTCGCGACGATGCGATATACATATCGACGACCTTTACCTTTACCTTTGCATAGGTTGTACTGCGTCTTTCCTAGCGACAGTTGGGCTTTCTTGTTTTGAAATGTTAGGATGTTTTGCCATACTGTTTTCGATAAGCGGTTCTGATGCTGGCTTGTGTTTCAAGACGTTGGTGTTGTATTTGCGTCACTGGGTGCAGGGTTGTCACGTATTGAGTTGATGAACGCCGTGCTGAACCGTGACGACACGAAGCTCGAGATCGTCGCACTGCGCCTGCGCGACGTTCGTCGATGTCACATAGCTCTACGAAAGCTCGACGCACGCGAGGTCGCCGTCAACAAGTACCTTGTTCTCGACTTCTCCACCGACAGCGCCTTACAGTCTGTCCTTAAACAGGTCAGTTCGTCTTAACCCTGCTAGGCTAAGGAAATTTTACAACCGTTCCACTAACCGAGTGGGGATAAATATTAACCCGTTCTTGAGCATTATAGCTTAGCTTATATGTTCGTTTTGCTATTGTTGGAAGACTGATGTGAAAAGATATCGCAGATGCTCTATCGTCGTCATGACGGTAGCAAAAATGTAAATTGTCTCAGGTCTTGACGGAATTCAGCGACGTTTCTTGCCGGCTGTTCGGCCGCTAATTTCCCAGGAGTTTCCATCTAGTGCGGTATATGTGCAGTAAAGGTCTATGCGGTGTATCGAAAATGATTTGCTGCAGGAGACCTGCTTGTTTTATTGGTTCATTTTGTTTATCTGTTGCGTTGCATTGCGTTGTTGGTCGATGAATCCCTTTACGTACGGTACCGTATTGTCTCGTTTGGTTTCGTTGTAGATTCAAAACGTCGGAATGAACCGTGCCAATTACCACTATCTCCTCGGCGGACTGGTACGTGTCTTTTTCGCTGTTTATCTTTCTGTGTGTTTCTCTGAGAGACGGTCGAGGATTTTCGATTTTCCGTTGAAATGTTGGGCCTCACGTATATTTTCAGTTTAGTAAGTAGCTTCGTAAAGTTTAAGTTTCGCAATACCTCGTGCAGAAAGCCCAAGCCAGAGAATGTGCGCGGCACCAAGTAAACTTTTAAATATTGCAAAACGCCATAAATATCAGAAGATGACATGTTGCGTTATTCTCCGACATTTTTTGGCCCGCAGAATTCTTTTGTGGGCCCCTGTGTAGCTGGACATGCCGAACATGCCTACGTCCGCCGCTGATCCACAATTTAATTTCAGGTGCGAGCAGTTTCAGGAAGGTCAAGTTCTTGTCGCGTTTTCATTCGGCGTTCACGGAGACTTTCTTTCCTAAAACGCGTTTTTGTCGATCTTAAAAATCCCCTTGATTAACGTTTACCAGACAACCCGCGCATGGAAGAGCTTATTGTCGTTTGGTACGTTATCGTCGTCACTGTCGACTTTTAAGCGTCATTTGAAGACGCATTTTGTTTGCAACGTCGTATTAGTGACGCTTACTGTTTCTATGAGCCTGTTTTTTGTCGACTATTAGCGTAATTTTTTTCCGTGTTCTTGAAGTCTATTTGACTAAACTAAATCCGTTCGTGTATAATAATAATAATGATAATAATAAATTATTATTAGCCTGTTGCGCTGGAAACTCTGGGTGCTATCAACCAGTTAGCCATTCGTTTTGTGGAAAATTTGGGCCGCAGAATTTCAGCCGTCTCCAGTGAGGCTTGCGAGGGCGTATTTTTGTTTTAGCGGCTGTCGGTCCTGATGCAGTGCTTTAATGCCATTCTTGTTCGTGACAGTTTTTGTACAAGCGACGCATCGGACCTCTGGTCATCCCAGTAGATTTTTAACGTTTAGTTTAGCTTTTTAACCCCCCGGGATCTTTACTACCGGCGGTAAAAAATAATAATAAGAAGAATAAGAATAAGAATAACCTGCGGCTGGTTTGCTGCGGAAGGCGATGGATGAGTTAGAGTTTTCCAACTTTCGTCACGGCGGCGCCAACCTCACGGGCTTCCGACTGATCGACCCTGACCGACCGAGAGCCAGGGACGCCGCACGCGCCTGGTTGAGTCTTGAGCTGACGATCTGTATGAAAGTAAGTAAATAAGTAATAAGTAAGTAGTTAGTTACTTTTTTACTTAGACGGCCCTGGTTGAGTCTGGAGCCGAGGATCTGGCGGGGGGCGGGGCGACGACTGCAGCTAGACGCAGCACTGACAATGGACGGCGTGACGTCATCGTGACAGCGTGACGTCATCATCAATGACCACGTGGTTATCACTACTGACCATGGACGGCGTGACAGTGATCGTGGAAGGCCTGGCTGCGCTGGTCAGCAATGCCGACTCGTCCCTGTTCCGTGAGACGTTTCGCCGCGGTCAGGTCTACAACAATGGCACGCGTGGCATCCAGTGCAAGCCGGACTCACCGGTCTGGGTGCACGGACGAGCCATCATCAACAGCCTCAAACAGGTGCGTGACCCGTCCGATCAGCCGCGTGCTCTGTCAGAATCCTAGCTCTGCTAGAGCACATCCGCTTTCTCGTAATTCTCTCGACTTTCTCCCAATTCACTCTGTCTTTTTCTTATAGAATTCACATCAATAAAAAGGAAGAATAAAAACACAACCCACAATGTTAGACTTTACCGTCTTCGATTGCTAGAATATTGTTGTTTGAAAACACATAATTATTAACGGAAAAGTACAATAAAATACAGAATATAAGCCACAATAGGGCGACGTGCGGAATGACTGTTGGACAATCGAGAAATAGGGGCTAAGTTTAAGGGTAATCAAGAGTAGTAATTAGGTTAGCTAGGCTTGTATAATAAATGTTAGTCTAGAGAGGTATCTACAGTTTGGCACTGGTGGTATTTGGTGAAGGTTGAGTTTGGTGGTTCGACGGGGCGTGTAGCATTTGATCAGTTTGGTCGACGTCGTAACTATCAGCTGGACATACTTGAACAACGAGGCGACAACGAACCGTCCAAGGTCTGATCCAACACACGTTCTCTGTGTTACTTACTTACTTACTTGTCTTTCATTGCAAGGTGGCCACATGCGTCACTTGGCTTTAACCCCACGACTTTGGTTGGTTGGCAAAAGCGGACGAATTCTAATGACACATTGCACGACGAGATGTCTCACAAAGGAAAAAGCAGATCAAATTTTGACGTAAATATGAGGATATTTTTTTTGCTATAGTTAGTGACTGTGTTTTGTCCAAAACCATGGAAAATGTGGGTTGTAGACTTTGTTTTACATGGTGGTTCTGTACTTCAATTTTTACGCCCGTTATTCAACTATAGAAATGAACGCCATTTATTGCCACCACTAAGTGCACCTTAAAAGCATGTATTATTTTGTTTTCAGCCGCGATTGTGCCCGGACGCCACTAGGGCAGCCAGTATGATCATTTAGACTTTTTCTCTGTATTAAAAAGACCATTTGGGGGCAGGACGATAAAAGAAGAAAACGGCAAAGAAGGAAGTAAATAAAGAGAGAGCGAGAGAGACCACGGGAAGGAGCAGACACTGCTTGTAGTTAACACACCCAAAGAGCAATTTTTCTTCGTATAGGCTAGATACTTGCTTCGTAAGTAATACCACGTTTACGCCATGAAACTGGATCGACGAGTCAGCTCGTTGAGCTGGCTGGACAAGCGCTTGTCCATCACACATCAAGCACATAACGAACTGGCTCGTCGAGCCAACTTCAATATGTGTACGGGGTATAGGCCTAACTTATCAGATTGCTCGCTCGATGTTTTGCGGCGACCATTTTGGGCACTTTCTAACTGAATCAGACGCCCGGTAACGTACTGTGAGCTCATCCGTTTAGTTTGCCTCCGACTGTTTGCTTGCTTACTTGCGTTTGGAAATAACCTCGGTAGACCGTAGGCCGCGGTCCGTGTAACTGATCCAGGGGCGTCATTTAGGGGGGCTGGGGGTCTACTGACCCCCAAGGATTTATGATTTTAGTTTTTTTCACTGTAAATTGTACCTTTGATTAAACGTGAACCAGCTAAAATGTCAACTAGGTCGGTGTACAGCACCCATTCTCAGGCAGAAGACGTCGTCGATCACTGCCATGAAATAAGTACGTTTCAACATAGTCTACAGTGTATTATGCCTCGTTTCTCTCGCATAGTAAACTGTAGACCGTATTGAAACCTAGGCCTATACGTAGTAGGCTCCTAGGCTTATGCAGGGGTCTGGTGTTCACTATTCAATATTACAGTTTGAAGTAGACTTTAAACAACATTATGATCTGATTACTATGATGATGCTCACATTATTGCATTTTGTGTTCTTTTTGCTGTGTTACATTAGTTTTCTGATGAGACATAGGACATGTGTGCTTGCAATAGACTTTGGTTGATTAATGGATTTTAAATGGCAACACGTAAACTAAGCATAATATACTTATGTATACGTAG
>Ga0209367_1006577_pt1 | contig 16059 bp, 10 predicted proteins | sample WorMetLIZISLAND2_FD_187412 | JGI IMG/M metagenome (GOLD analysis project Ga0209367, IMG submission 187412) | Marine gutless worms symbiont microbial communities from Max Planck institute for Marine Microbiology, Germany - Olavius geniculatus... ... | reverse complement strand
GAAGTATGGTGAGTCAGAAGGAGATAGATCAAGACGTGGCTGACGAAATGAGTGGGGGAGTTGATTCCAGAGGTGAGGTGATGCATAGCGAAAGGAACGACTGGTAATTTTTAAGGAGGAATGAGTAAGTGGACGAGCGAGTGTGACGACAGACGAGGATCGAGTGTTACGTGGTGGCTGGAGAGAGATTAAGTTATACAGGTAAGGAGGTTGAGCGGTATAGAGAAGTTTAAAGGTAAGAGAGAGAATTTTATATTCAATAAGTTCATTTATTTTGAGCCAGTGAAGAGATTTAAGAATAGGAGTGGTATGACTAAATTTAGGAGATCTGACGACAGCACGAGCAAGGGAGTTTTGGATGTGTTGAAGACGGTTCAATTGAAACTTAGGAAGATTATAGTAGAGAGAGTTGCAGTAGTCAAGTTTGGAGTGAACGATGGAAGTTGCAATGAGGCTGGCTGTTTTGGAATCAAGAAAAGGACGGATGCAACGAAGCTGACGAATGTGAGAATAGCAAGATATAGACAGTGCAGAGATTTGATCCGAGAAAGTGAGGTGTTCGTCAAATATGAAGCCAAGGTTACGAGCAGAGTGAGTAGTGTTGAGAGAAGAGTTATTTGTTTTAGCAAGTTGTTGTTTAAGCCCAATGAGAAGAAATTCCTTGGAGTATACTTACACCTTTCTGTGATCTGACCAACTAAATCCAGCAGCGAATAAACTTGGCTTTTCATCAGCTTTCGGTCGACTCGCTAGCCACGTGTTTTTCAATCACGACCTGAGAGTGCCTACAAAAGTCGCAGTTTACAAAGTCATCTGCATCTCCATTCTGCTATATGGATCTGAAAGTTGGATTCCATATCGGCGATGCATCAGGATGCTTGAAGCTTTCCACATCCGCTGCCTGCAAAGTATTCTCGGCATTTGCTGGTGGCACAGGAAAACACACATAGAGACGCGCAATACAGCCAACATTGAGTCCATTGAGCATCTAGTGCTGCAGAAACAACTCTATTGGCTTGGCCACGCCATCCGTATGCTTTCAAACCGGCTTCCTCGTCGCCTACTGTATGGCCAACTGCTCACTGGACAGAGGCCAGTAGGTCGTCCAAAGTTGCGCTTCTCCGACCACATCAAGTCAGTTTTACGGAAGTGTGACATCCCTGAAGCAGATCTCGAGCAGCTTGCAGCTGACAGGGATTCGTGGAGGTCAACATGCGCTACAGGTCTGGAGAGTTTTGCAGCAGCCTCCGATCAAGCGGCAAGTGATCGTCGTGTTCGCAGACATGCCGCTGCCCAGGCAGTTCGAGTCGGACCTGCTTGGCCTCAATGTGGTAGAGTCTGCGCTTCAGATTTCGGTCTCCGCAGTCATCTACGCGTCCATCAAAGACCGCAATGACAATACCACTACAGTGCACGTCATCGTCGACATCGCCGCCGGATTACCACAAGCAACAAGCAAGCAGATACGTTTTTCGAAGTTGCATGAAGGTCTATCTGCTGCTTCTGTTCGTGTTGGAATAGCTAGAGTTAACCTTGACGACTCACTGTCTAGGGTAATACATAAAGCTGATTAGGTCATGTTATGTAATAATATGGGGACCCATGCATGAATTTTGTGACATCAGCGTACAAAAGCTTGAAGTGAATTCAGCGTTACATGTGCAACTCAGTGCAGTTTTGCTGTTACGGTCTGATTCAAGTCTTTTTAAGATACGGCTTTCTGAATTCGACAGCTTTAAATGTTGCACCAAAATCTAAACTTTTAAATGTCGCTGCGACATTGTGACATTGTCGCAACACGCCATTAAGAGCCCGGCCCCACACGTCAGAAAATGTCGTGCTGCTGTCCGATAGGCTACAGCAGCTGCAGTCGATGTGCTGTCGTTGCAGGTAGCCTGGCAGCACTCATCTATCAACACACGATCACTCCGCTTGCTCTGCCGTGCAAACTACTTCTCCCTGAACTCGGTACGCGATGCTAATTGCTATAATGTCGAAAAACATACAGGTTGGGCCAAAAAATGGCACAGTTTTTTGTATACCTCATAACTTCACCAAATATTAACCGATTTTCAAAATTCTTTCATTGTCAGAATCAGGAGACAATTTGCAGTAAAAACTTTCACTATAAATCCTACCACACCCTAAGTGTGTCACTACACTACCTTGTGAAATGTCAGTGTCTTAAAAATAACAATTAAAACAAGACGACTTTTGTAACAACACATTTTTAAAAAAATTAACAACAGAAACAACGCGCTTGTTGTCTCAGTTATTGTCTAAAAATCACATTTTTACAGTTTTTACATCAAATTTCCAATGTGTCCGCCTTGCTGCTGGACGACGCATCAAAACCGGCGACGCCACTGACCAATGGCGCGATCAACTAAACGATGCGTCACTTTGCCCCACTCAGCGACAATGGTTTTTTTTAGCTAACTGACTGTCGTGAATCGTCAACATTGATAGGCCCTCTGTTGAAGGGCATCCCGAACAGCATAATCAACTGAATTTAAGTCTGGGTTGTTTGGGGGCCACATGCCAGGCTCGATCAACGTTGATAACGCAACCGGTCAGTGGCGTTGCAGGCTTGAGTGCGTCATCTGATATTTCACGAAGTAGTGTAGCGACACATTTGAGGTGTGGTGGGATCTGTAGTGACAGTTTTATTACAAATTGTCTCCTGATTCTGACACTGACAGAATTTTGAAAATCGGTTAATAATTGGTGAAGTTATGAGGTATACAAAAAACTGTGCCATTTTTTGGCCCACCCTGTACTGTTAAGCTAGTGCTTCTTATGCAATGAACAATACACAATAAATTCTCACATCTAACGCCAGTATGTCAGAAAGACTTCGGAGGCGCTCTCTGTTATATTGCTTCGGGCATTTATCCGCTTACAGGATTAAGTCGGTTGCAGACCGACTGTTGCCGAGTTTCAGTCGTCGACGTAAACAGGTTTATGCTGCAAAGATTGCTTACCTGGCGTAAACCAACCCACTCAAGGTCGATGAAGCACTGCAAGCGTACTGTTTGACATGGCCTGTAGGTATTACGACGGACGTTATTGGGTCGCAATTTACAGACGTTGCTACGCCTACAAGGTTGTAGGCCTAATATATCAGACGTATATGCCTTCAAATATTCGACATGTCAGAATCTGGACCATCTGGAAACTGGATTAATCCAATCTTTTATCAAAAAAGTCAGAGCCTGGCTATCTTGTTTGTGGCAATGATGTGCCGCTGCTGGCATTTACTGCATTTATAATCTATTGACATCAATACCGACTGAGGCTTCTTATCAGCATCGTCTGCTGCTGCAAGCAGTAGCAGAAATCTCTACATGAGTCGGCAGCATCCCCTTGCACGACGGGAGTCCATCTCCAGTGCACGGCAAGAACGCTGCTTTCAGTTACGGCGTGTTTTTGTTAGACGCTAAGTGCAACGTTTATCGTTAGTTAACGACGCGAGAATTGCGAGTTAGGTCACTGAGTAGTCCGTAGTGTGTATACATCTAGCCAATGAACTTAACCTACTTACCCAGCCGCAAACAGGCCGCGCCACTGGCACAATAGATAGACTAAAGAGAATTCCAAAATGCAGAAGGAACCGATGCGATAGTCTGAGATTACGTACAGAACATATATAATAGAGATCACTTCACTGATATCTCTACGTCGGATTCTCCCGTGTGCAATGTTTGATTCCGCAAAGCCTAGTATAATTCGCTTCGGATATACATCATTGATCCAGATCAACAGACTGATTTAAACAGCCTGCTGGACTAGTAGCCGATGTGGCCAAATTCTTCTATCTGCTCTCCTTCTCTCCCATTTTTGTCCCTACCCTTAGTTCAACTAGGGAATCTGAGAATGAACTAACACAGAGAGCGAAATTTCACCGCTGCAGACGCATTCTGATGCGTTTTGAGGTAATTGCTTATATTATTAATCTACATCACTTCATTTCGAACACATAAAGCACACGGCAACCTGTACTGAGCGTGAAGATACCGTTGAGTACTGACGTCGATCTGCAAGAGGTCAGTCAGTCGCTGATACAATGTCGGTCAGCAAGCAGTAGACACATACAGTAGACACAGCTGACGGACGGGCAGTCGATCAGCTGAGACTTGCTGGGTCTATTACTCACTGCATTGCTTCGGGCGCGTTGTGCTGCACGGAGCCACAGACAAAGTGAAGCAGGCAAGCAGTGACGCAGCGCTACTCACTGTTGATCGAGTCCATCACGCGCGAGCAACGCAGACCTGCGCAGACTGCGGATTTGATCGCCGACAGACTCACGTCCGCAACAGTCGGCTGAGTGTGAGCGCGAAATTAGGAAGACTAATAGACGCGTGCTCGAAAACTGACCACTATCTACACTGTGTCTCAAAAAACATCCCCGACATTTTTGACTGTAACTTGAAAAGCAATTATCACATTTTGATAACTTTTGGCACAAATATTCCTGACACAACTTGCCATCAAATGGTCGTTTAGTTTCTCACCTCACCTAATGTATGCTTCTCACTGCCTAAGAAAAGCAGGTCAAGCGAAATATGGGTTAAAATAAACAGAAAACCTGAAAAAACATCCCCCACATTATCGATCGTAACTTGAAGAAAGATTAGCAAATTTTAATAATTTTTGTCTGAAATATTTCTGACACAACCGTCCATTAAATAAGTGTTTTAGTTTCCACCTCACCCAAAGTCTGCTTTTGCACTACTTGGGGAAAGCAGACATAATACATGTTAAAATAAATGAAATAACGTCGATAAATTCCACCTATCCCAATCTGTGAGCCTGGCCCAACAGCTGGTCTATTACAAGGTTTGAATGTCATGCAGCAGTGTGTCTACCAGGTAAAGTTTAGAAATGTTTGTGAAGTCAAGAAGTGACTGGTACAGCCTGGATTGGTCTGGAGCAGAACTTTATCTCAATGAATGGAGAAAGCGTCTCCTTGCCTGTGTTCGCATAGTGGGCCAACACTCAATTTTACTGCAAGCAGTTAAAAATGGACAACTGGATAAAATGTCAGTTACAGTGTCAGAAATGTGAACAAAATGTGTTTTTATGCGTTATGTTAATTAAGCAATCATATTGCATTGGATAAAAAAGTGATATTTCGCTGGTTGTGTTTTCCCCACGTAGTGCAAAAACAAACGTTGGGTGAGGTGGGAAACTGAATGGTCATTTGATGGCAAGTTGTGTCTGAAATATTCCTACCAAAAATTATCAAAATCTGATAATTGATTTTCAAGTTACAGTCGAAAATGTCGGGAATGTTTTTTGAGACACAGTGTAGAGCTGGTTCATGCTGGTGAAGACAAAAGCAAATGTATGAGTCGACACGTACGTAGAAAGAAATCTGTCAGAAACAAACCACGCTGCTAAGACAATAATACAAGAAGCCCAGCTGCCGCTAGGGTAGACCGACCGTAACTACCTGTATCCAAAAGCCAGAGTCCGATTGCCGGTCACGGAAAGACAGCGATTTCTCAGAGTGACTGCAGTCTCATACACGTTATGGTGACACTGCTATATCGAACGCTAGTTACAGTAAACGCTAGGAAACGGTAATTCGGCAGACGTGGGTAATGACTGCAAGGAGCAACTTCACATTAAAACTTGTGGTCAAACCTCTGCAGAGAGAGACATACTTTAAGCCTGTTGACAACCTATAAGAACTCGTTATCGCTTTATCCATCAGTACCATCGCCAACCTCCTTATAATTTACCGTTTAGCCACAATACATGCATTACAAACAGACAAACAGACGACATATTGTACTCAAGGCTGGACCTAACGGTCCGCCAAAAATTTGTATAGCGCCGTATCGACGTTCTAGAATCTAGACTACAGATGCGTTGCCTGCCGTCTAAGTCGCGTCACGTGTATGCAGTAGTGAACAGAGTAGTTTTCAGTATTTATCTGAAAGTTTGTAAGAAACCTGATAGCTGAACATCACTCGGTACTATAACGTATTCCAACTTCGAAACTATGGGCAACTTGCTACAGAAAACGATGCACGAGTCGAGTCGCCACTCGCCAGTAGGCCTACTAGCTGTTCATGACCGCGGCTCAGTCAGCAGGCACCAGCACGACCGCTGAGGTCGTGCTGGTGCCTGTACATGTAGCCTATATAGTTGAAGCAAATCGGCCAGGTACGGTGGAGTAAGTAAGTAAGTAAGTAGTCTGCATTTGTAACGCGCCATATGTCAAAACAGAAGTTCGAATCGTAGGCGCGGATAGTAACAGTTAGTCGATGGCAGTGTTGCCGGAGAAAAGACGAGTCTTGAGGTGTCGTCAAAAGGTGTTGGTAGTGGATGCTGTTCGAATGGTAATTGGTAAACTGTTCCAAATACGAGGTGCGGTTGAGCTAAACGCGCGGCCGGCGAACACTGTGTTGTCTGTTGGCTGGGGTAGCAGTTGGTGGTCCGATGATAGGAGTTGACGTGACGGTGTATAGTCACTAAGCAGAACCGACAGGTGTTCTCTGTCTTGTATGCCAGCAGTCTTGTACTAAACCTTTTCCTGTACAAGCAGCCAATGTAGAGAGACTGCAACGGAGATCTCGTGTTAGTGAACAGCAGAACAAGGATAGTTTTGTTCGAGATTAAAATAACAAAATAAATTTGAAAGCTGTCGCTAGGGTGGGCCCTCTGTACTGTCTATCCGAAATCCAGCGTCCGACTTTTAGTCGCAAAAAGCGATTTCCCAGAGTGACTGCAGTTCCATACACGCTATGGTGACATGTGTTACAGACAAACGACAGACAGACAGACAGACAAACAGACGACTTATTGTACCTAACGGTCGGCCAAAAACGAGGTGAGAAACATATTTCAAAAGTGATCATTACCAAAAGTGAATACTGTAGGCTATACCGGTACGGCCTACTGAGTTCTCGTTATGATGAAATTGCGGCGTGATCAAGCGGAACGCATTTCTGTAATTCGAACACCACTGATGCGCCGCTTATTTCTTGCTCTTCTCTGTCTGCTGTTGCTGATGCTGTTGCGTTGCACAAAGCATGGCGTGATTTAGAGCCGCAATGACAAACATCGACGACGTCAATCGATATTCATTGATATACCAGTAGATGATCGAAAAAAGAAGCTGCCCAGAATCGAGCCGCTAACGAAGTCTCATCGCTGCGTCGCGTGTCACAAAAGGAACCCTTTAATCTCACGACGAAGATGTGACAAAAATGAGACTGCAGAGCAATGGTCTGAAATTGCATCGAGTTTTATTTTCAAATAGATGCTTGTAGCTTTGCACTTCTTTGGCAAAGTCGGTATTCTTTCATCGGCGGCATTTTCTTTAACATACGCAATATTTTTTTACTGAGCGCGATTGTCTGGATAATTCGTTCGCGGGGCGATATGGGCGCGCCGCTGCATGACGTGACGTTGTGTTTTGATTAACTGATTAATTGATTGATCGATTGGTCACCGCTGATTTGTCTCGTAAAGCCCAAATTCCATTACGCCTACTTTCACCGAAACTTCCCCGCGTGGAAAGTCGCAAACACAAATCATGAAAGTCGACGACATGATTTGCGTCACAGACTTCCATTATTAGGCCTAATAATTATTTTGTGTTCCTTTGTCGAGGACTTTGTCGCAAAGTCGGCGTAATAGAATTTCGGCTTAAACGCGCAAAAAACATAGGCCTAAGCTAACGACCTCCGTGATTTTCAAGGCTATATTCTGGAACAAGAATCGCCTAAGAGCCTAACAACTTGAGGTAAAAATTCCGCACAGAAAAAAAACTAACGATAAATTGTATTTTTCAACTATAAACATCGGTGCATCAAGCCTAACAAGAGCCTAACAACTTGAGGTAAAAATTCCGCACAGAAAAAAAAACTAACGATAAATTGTATTTTTCAACTATAAACATCGGTGCATCAACATAGATTAAAATTGTCATAAACCTATAGATGCTACATCGTATAAGAAACTTTCTACGAGCTATTAAAATAAATCGTGGACCTACGTTTATGGTAAATAACAACTATACAACACGGTGTTTCATAAAAAGGACCCCTTTTTGTTTTTTTCGTAATTCTCTCAAATGATGAGCAATTTGCATGAAATTTTTATCAGTTGTAGCTGAATAAATGCTAATTTGAAATGTTTTAACAAAACATGGCAGTTAATTAAATATTCTTTGCTAGTCGTGATGTAACACTGACATTATAATGTGTCACGGGTGCAGACAGGCTAATCCCAATTGGTGCTGCAGTTGCTACCCTGCTTCAATGGTGAAAAATCTGGTTCGTTGGTGTCAGATATTTGAAGTTTTACAGTTGCAGCCACAAAAACGTGCAAAGCGATCGAATTTACGTGTCTGCGGGAATAGTTGGTCTTTCACATGTTCAAGCAAGACTTGCAAAATGTCGAGTTTTTGGATCACAAGACGCCCGATTTCATGTTTCTATGTTGCTCAGTGCTGACACGATAAGCATTTTTCATTAGTAAACCAGATTAAGTTCACCATGGAAGCAGGGTAGCAACTGACAGCACCAGTTGAGACTAGCAAGTTTGCACCTGTGACACATTATGATATCAGCGTTACATCACGACTAGCAAACAATATTTAATCAACTGCCATATTTTGTTCAAATATTTCGAACTAGTATTTCTTCAGCTACAACTGGTAAAAATTTCAGGTAAATTGTTCATAATTTGAGTAAATTATGAAAAAAACAATAAGGGGTCCTTTTATGAAACACCGTGTATTTTGCAAAAAAATAAAATGATAGGCTTAGTACTTATTCATATTTAATTTTGTTTAGTTTAATAAAAAAACTAAGAATAGAAACCGAAAATCAAACACTAAAGAAACAGACACGCTGCCTCAGCACCACTTGTGTGATTGCAGCAAGATCTCGACCGTCGACGAAACAAAAAAGTTTTATTGTATAACTTAAATTTAACTTTTTAATTATGCAGGCCTAATCTAATCTAATCTAATCTCTTATTAGACTTTTAATGTTGGTTTGCAGTTTATCAAACTTGTGCAATAAACAAACATGGCGACGACGCCGATACGTCGCAACGTTAGGAAAGAGATTGCATTTAGGCTACTCATTTTGCTTGAAAGCTGAAATTGGCGATCGCTGTTTGCTGTATGATCGATGAATGCGTGCACACTGGTCTACATGTATTCTGCTTCATCAGCAACGACACTGATAGGCTGCAAAATGGAGACCAAAGGGCATCCACGTATATGCTTCTCTGTCCTCCACGGAGACCAAGCGCATCGGAATCGACGGGTTTTGCTGTCAGATCGGATCTATGATCTGAAGGAAATTACCGGATTGCAGCTCGTGGCGTGTTTGAATAACACGCGTGACGTCACAAACAGATCGATCAGACGGCAGTAGCGACTCACGCGGCGCTACACTGTACGAGAGATAACTATGCAAGATCGACTTTCGAGGACGAATCGGGAGGAAGAGATGAAAGAGCATACAGCTGCATAATGCGGAAAATAAACCGGAAAGACAGTCTTTCATCAGCTATCTGTTCAATTTTCATCAACATTGCGTTTTGTAGCCTTTAATGCGTTAATTGCATTAAGCGTAACGTATAGGCCTAGGCTTCGGAGATTGACTATCGCAGCCTGCCTAGGCTATACGTGTAGAATTTTGTTCTGTCGTATCGTCTTTCCATTCCAACCTCCGTCGTTTCCTCCCTCTTTCGTCTTCTCTATCCTTTCTTTACTAGATACCGAACTGCTGGAGTGGGTATGCGAGGACGCAGTCCGAGCTTATACCACTCCAGACAGTGCGGTATCGTAATTAAACCACGCTTAGATTGCCCACGCTATACACCGTCGTTTGCTTTATGACGCACGACTGCAGCCGAAAACTGTGAAAACGGTATCAGAGCAAGCTAAGTGTGGTTTTATGGAAATTCCTGCTTTCCCATTCCTCGACCCCTTTTTGTGCCTCCCTGAATCCACGGGAACGCGTTAAATGCTTGTCAACGTGTTGGGTGTACCCGACCGCCAAACGCATTTTTCTTTATAAATAGGCTACGCCTATAGGGCCTACATTAGATATATCACACAAATTTTCAGTCACTGCAGCTGCAGCAGCAAAAGAGCATATAGGCTTACAACATGATGTCTTCATATAATTATGCACGTCAGCGGGCAGTAATTTTGTAACCGAAGTTATAATGCTTCATGTTCAGTTGGGCTTTCAACGTTAAACTTGCTCGCTCACCCACCCCGCTGCGTGTGCGTACGTAGGGTACCTCTGCGTGGTGTGTTTGCTGTCAGCGTTCACGGTCTGTCACGAGCGTGGCTGATACACCAGCTGGCCCGATACATCTTGCACGTTAGTTCATACGTGTATTGTCAGCTAGAGTGGTATTTGGTAACAGTCACGGCACACTAGACTTCAGATAATTTGCACAAAGTCTGCCGATTTGCGTTCCGTCAAACGAGTGCTACAGCAGTCTGTTGTCTATCCCAAGTTCAGGCGTTAATGATACGTTCACACTGCCGATCGGATCAACTCGACCAAGCCCGATCGCGTAGTCGGGGAGCAGTGGCGTAGCCAAAATCTAGTTGTAGCGAGGGCACTTGAAGGGTGGGGTATAAGGAGAGGTGTCCCCTCCCCATGGGAAAGGGGTCTGAGGAGGGGGCAGGTGCCTCAGTATAGCTACGCCAGTGTTGGGGACAGGTTGGCAAGAGCAGTCGGGGTGGTCGACCTTGGTCGGCTTTTACACGACTATTTTGAACATGTTCAGAAATCAGAATAGTCGTGTAGGGCCTAGAGATCGGGAAGTTAAGCGATCGGGAAATGATCGGGTACATGGTCGTGTACAGGACTAGTTGACCGGGAAACGACGTCTTCTGCGTCTTCTGCACCCCGCGGCCTTTTCTTTTCTAAGCGCCATCACAACCATGACCATGTCTCTCTGGAGCTTAATTTAACCTGGCCTATAACTGCAATTAACTGCTCTACCTTCATGATGCATGCCTGATACTGGCTGTAATTCTCCTGAGACGAACTGTTTAAACCGAGTTTTTATGCCATAGCATAACGGAGAGACTCAGTAGCGATAGTGTAATAGACTACGTCTGTTTCTCCATTGTTCGTTTGCTTATTTTGTTTACATACTGATACAGGCAGTGCGCGGATAGCTTGAACACAGGTAATTTGTTTGTAAACATTGGAGGTGTGTCTGAGGCGTGTCTAATGTCTTTCGTTGACAGATTTCATTTGTTACGTGATGATATTGAAGCGAATTGTATGTTTGCTAATGGTCGTGGCTTTTGCGGATGGCACTGATGTGCTGAAGTTGACTGATGAAAATTTTGACTCGTTACTGGCAGAAAAACAGCTGGTCCTTGTTAACTTTTACACTGTGAAGTATGTAACAGTTTTTAGTTCTTCAGTATGTGATCATTACTGAAAGAGTCGTAGATAAAGTTATCTGATGGATCCGTATTTTATATAAATTACTATTGATGAGTGACATTGATGGTGCATTTTATAATTATTTCTTGTTTTTGGAGTTTTCCGGCAATGAATTGCCTCTGTAGCATACACGTTGCATTAATTGTGCACCTTCATATTTTGTTGTTTTATGTGTCTAGCTGTTTGCTTTTTGTACGCAGGTGTCATGAGTGTGATAAATTGGAAGTGGAGTTTGCCGAAGCTGCAGCAATTCTTAAAAATCATGATCCGCCAGTATTCTTTGCACAGGTGTGTTGTTAGACTGTATCTGGTACTGTCTACTTGGGTGTCATATTGTTTTGCTGTTTTTGATTGACAAACTGACATTTTTATTATTTCTCTGTATAAAAGATGTTTTAAATCTAATGTTTTATATAATACCAGAAATTTAAATATGACTGGCATATCTTTTATGCACTTAAATAGCCAGTTTAATGTAGATATTATATTGGATAAACTCTCACAGTTAAATATAAGTAAATCACCGGGTCCGGATGGTTTCCATCCACGGGTATTATACGAACTTAGATATGAGTTATGTTTACCATTACATTTATTATTTACAACCTCATACAATACTGGTAAACTACCTGCTGACTGGAGAAGTGCTAATATCATAGCTATGTATAAAAAGGGAAACAAAAAGGAACCAGTAAATTACAGACCAGTGAGCCTAACAAGTGTAGTTTGTAAGATTATGGAGGCAGTTATTAGAGATGTTATTGTAGAAACTTTTATAGACAAAGGTTTTTTTAGTGATTATCAATATGGATTTATGAAAGGAAGGTCAACAGTATTGCAGCTGCTTAAAATTATGGATGAATGGACCTTTAATCTAGACTGGGGAGTACAGATTGATGTTATTTATACAGATTTCGAGAAGGCTTTTGATAAAGTTCCACATCAAGGTCTTATCAGTAAGCTGAAGGCATATAATTTTAATAGCGAATTGTTACGTTGGATTCAGGACTTCTTGTGTAATCGAAAACGACAGGTTGTAGTTTGTGGAAATTACTCAGATTGGTACAGAGTACAAAGTGGAATTCCTCAGGGCAGTATTCTGGGACCATTCTTATTTTTAATATACATAAATGATTTAACAAGTGTAACTCAGGACACAGAATGTAGAATTTATCTATATGCAGATGATGCAAAAATATATAGAAAGAAATATAACTGACGTGGAAGATGTACAGTGTTTACAAAGGGTTATTGACAGGGTTATTAAATGGTGTGATGAATGGTTACTACCCTTAAACGTTGATAAATGTAAAGGTATGACGTTGACGGCAAACATTACTAAAGATATGTCGTATAGTGTTAATATTAAAGAAAGTATACATAATATACAAAAGGTGAATTGCATTAAAGATCTTGGAATATTAATTGATTCGCAATTAACATTTAAAGATCACATTCAAGATAAAATTAATAAAGCTTACAGTATGATTGGTTTACTTAAAAGAAATTTTATCAATATGGACTGTAAAACTTTTATTTTACTATACAAAGCATTAGTTCGTCCTCATCTTGAATATGCAAATTCTGTCTGGTCACCTTATAAAAAAAGTGATATAGAACAGATAGAAAAAATTCAGAAGATCGCTACCAAACTCGTCATTACTTTGCGAAAGTTGCCATACAAAAACCGTTTGATATCGTTAACAGTTGCATACACTAAAATACAGAAGATTGCGTGGTGACATGATTGAAGTTTTTAAGATTGTGAATGATATTTATGACGAAAAAGTTGCACCTATATTACGCTTCAATAAGACTTCAATAACTAGAGGCAACAAATTTAAATTGTATAACCAAACTTTTATTCACAATTTTTGAAAATATTTTTTCTCAGCACGTATTGTGAATATCTGGAATAGCTTACCTAATTGGGTAGTTGATGTTCAGTCTGTTGATTTATTTAAGGCGCGGCTTGATAGATTTTGGGCAGAACAAGAAGTTATGTATGATTGGAAATCTGAATTAGCCGGAACCGGAGATAGATCGGAGTATGTCGAAAAAAGTGATTAGATTATTAGTATAATTTATTACATTATGATACAGATATAGAGGGACTTTTAGTGCCTGCATCCATTTATCTCCATTACTGATTACTGATTACTGATTAAATGTCACAAGTGGCATAATGACAATACGTTGTCAATTGACACCTATGACTGTTGCATTTAACCATGTTTTCGTCATTATTGTAGGTTAATTGTTATCAAGAGGGTAAAGAGATTTGTAAAAATCACAGTATATCTCGCTATCCAGACTTGAAGGTTTTTAGGAATGGTGCAAAGGCTTTTGATTACAATGGACCACAAGATGCTGGTATGTTTACTACTATTATTTGTAATTCTTGTGTGTGTATGTGCACTGTGACTGTGCACAGTGGCATTGTGGGTTTAAAAAAGTAGGTAGGGCAAGAAGTTGCATTTTTTCGACAGATGCTGAAAATCTCCATCAGAGATGATTATGGGTGCTCAAAATTGCAATTGTGCATTTAAATTTCTGTAAAATGGGAGGTTTTAGCTTCACATTTTGCATTTCTAGATGAAAATTTCTGGACAAGAAGATTTTCTGAAATTTTTGACAGCCCAAAATTTGGGGAGGGGCATTTGCAGTTGCACCTTTATTCCCCCCACTCTCCACAGCCATGATGCCACTGTCTGTCTGTGCACCTGTGTAAGTAGGTGTTTTAGCTTATTTATCAATTTTCAGTAGTCTAATCTGGGTTATCTAGTATTTGTTGTTGCAGAAAAAAACTTTGCTTTAATTTGAAAATATTTAATCTTTTAAAGAGTAATTTCTAAAAAGACAAGTACATTATTGGTTAATTTGAAGTAATTGTCACTATCGTATCCTTTGTTTCAGTGGCAGATTTAACTTTAATTCTAAACGAATTTGTTACATTATTTTTATTCATTTTTTGCAATTTGTACAAGATAAAACTGTGTGCATTACATGGCTGTTGATGTTTGTTACGTTTGCATTTAACATACTGGACGTGTAAAAGTTGATGTCAGGTAGTAGTGCTGTTTATTGCTGCATTCAATTACTTTCAGACTTGTGAGCAACAAATTTTGGTAGTAACTGATTGTTATTATTATTTTATTTTTAGTGTAATACAAAATAGTTCACTTTTAGTGAATACACTATTATAATTGATAACAAATTGATTACAAAATTAAAACATTCATGTGTATATGATGAGTCAATGAAGTTGTACAGTTTTTCTCCCTCCGTTTTTTTCCTCCTGTAGTTTGCCAATGTTGTAGATGGAATGGTGGAGTATGTCAAGAAAAATGTTCCACTGATATCAAAGCAGCTGATGTCCACTGATGATCTAGAAGCTTTTATCAGTCGTGCTGACTACTCAATAATAGGTGAGCTTATTTCTTTATGGTCTGAGAAAGCATTGCAAAGTACAGTATATACCCGGTATGGGGACACACTGTCAACAAAAATGATCACATCTTTCTCCAGAGAATATTAACGTGATTCTGGTTTGCCTGTAAGACTGGAATGGATGAAAACCGTCTTCTGATTGTGTATCAGTGCATTTGTGATAGCTGTTACCTGAGTAACTGACAACAATTTTAAGCAAAAACATATGTGTTTATGCAAGTGATAATAGCTTAGTTTTTGATCAAAATTAATGACTAATTAATTATTAATTGACTGTAAACTTAACTGCTTGTTTGGTGATCCATATATTTAACATTTTTCTGTTTCACCAAATTTTAGTTTTTCATGTTTATATTGCCATTTCGTGTGTCAGGATTTTTTGAGAGGAAGGATTCTGTGATATTTGAACGATATGAAATGTTTGCATCGACACTGAATGAATATTTTCAGTTCGGTCACACATTCAGTGAAAACGTGCTTGAACATTTTGGATACAAAAAGTAAGTAGTTACAGTTTATGTTCACAAATACTGCAGTACTTGCCTGCAAGAGAATTGAAAAATGTTGTTTCTAAGAAACTTGCGTTATCGATGTCATTTTTAGGCAGCGTATGATAACTTTGTTGGCTTTACTTAATTATTTAGCCACACGTAGTATTATGTGATATGACACAATCATTTTAGCAGTTTTTTTCCAGATTTAACTTTAGTTGACTTTTGTGAATGCCAGATTAGTGTTCTGTTCTTCTGGCCTAATTTTTCTGCCAAGAGTCTGTCTGCCTTCCATTCACTGGTGACATTGAGCACGTCATTTATAAAACCAGACATTTAAGACAGAAAGTCATGAAAAGAGTAAATTGCATAAATCAGTTAATATTTTATTACAGTTTTCATAGAATCGTGATAGAAGTTGTACTGGTGGTTGTGGCATAGTATAACTACAAGGTGGGCCAAAAAACGTGGCACTTTACCTTTGTCCATATTTTCACCAATTATTGACCGATTTTCAAAATTTTCTTTCACTGCCACACTCTGCAGACAACTTGCAATAACGTTATCATTACATATCCGACCACACTGTAAATGCGTCTCTACACAACTTTGTGAAACATCAATGAAATATGCATACATAACGATAATAACAAACAAACATTTTG
>Ga0209367_1006575_pt1 | contig 16065 bp, 12 predicted proteins | sample WorMetLIZISLAND2_FD_187412 | JGI IMG/M metagenome (GOLD analysis project Ga0209367, IMG submission 187412) | Marine gutless worms symbiont microbial communities from Max Planck institute for Marine Microbiology, Germany - Olavius geniculatus... ... | reverse complement strand
ATCCAAGATCTTTTGCCGTTTGCATGCACATGCACGGTGTTTCATTAAAAGGACCCCTTTTTGTTTTTTTTTATAATTTACTCAAATAATGATCAATTTATACAAAATTTGTACCAGTTGTAGCGGAAGACATAATAATTCAAAATATTGCAACAAAATATAGCAGTTGATTAAATATTCTTTGCTAGTCGTGACGTAACGCTGACATCATAATGTGTCACGGGTACAAGCTTGATAGTCTCAACTGGTGCTGTCAGTTGCTACGCTGCTCCGATGGTGAAAAATGTGGCTCGCTGATTACAAATTTTTGAAGTTTTACAGTTGCAGTCACAAAAACGTGCAAAGCGATCGCGTGCGGGGATAGTTGGACTTTCACATGTTCGAGCAAGATAGTGCACTATCACATCGAGCTTGCGAGAAGGTTGCGTTTTTAGATCGCAAGACGCCTGATTTCATGTCTCCATGTTGCTTAGTGCTGACACGATAAACGTTTTCATAAGCGAACCATATTAAGTTTACCATCGAAGCAGGGTAGCAACTGACAGCACCGGTTGAGACTATCAAGCTTGTACCCGTGACATACTGTGATGTCAGCATTACGTTACGACTAGCAAAGAATATTTAATCAACTGCCATATTTTGTTGCAATAGTTTGAATTAGTATTTCTTCAGCTGCAAGTGATACAAATTTTGTGTAAATTTATTATTATTTGAGTGTATTATGAAAAAATACATAAGGGTTTTGTTATGAAACACCGTGTATACAATGTGTCCCAAAAATGTCCCATTTTGTCATTTTCCATATTTTCGCCAAATGATAACCGATTTTCAAAATTTTTTCACTGGCACATACTGTGGACAACTAGCAATAAAGTAGTTTAGTTGGGATGAAACGTAAAACTGCAAAAATTAACGTTTAATTGCTCGATTCATCGTTGAAAAAACTTTCAAAAGTAGGCCTAATCGATTGTACTTTTTTAATTGAACAAATTTCGATTAAAATTTATAGACTTCTTAACACCTTAAAATAACTGATGATTGACGCTCATGGTGTAATTTTATTTATGTAGACTACTGCATTACAGGCATTTTTCCGCTTTTGCTTCAGCTTGCAAAAGATAACGCTAATCAGTAGTTGAATTATGTAGTTTTCGCTGTCGTTCTGAACTACAACAATCAATCGAAATAATTCGATTAATTTTGGTTAGTTTATGCGAGTTAATCAATTAAAATTATTTATCAGGCTTAATGGAAAGTGGTCCAAAGACCAACCAGTTAGATTTTTATTCGATGGCGATGCGGTTCATATCAAGATTCATGGTTCTAAAATTTAGATTTGTATCAAATACACACAACTGTTGTATTAAATCATTTTCTGTTTGCTAGGTGACAGCACCATGATTATCGGCAGAGGTCTGTGCTGTCCCGTCACAAATTTGTAAGCCATTTTTGCTACAAACATTGATGTTGTTTTTTATTCTTGTTGTTGTTGTTGTCGTTGGTTGATGTAGGTACATTTGCGTGTGCCGTTCACACGAGATGCGGCAGCGCTGTACAATCAGAGCAACGCTGATAACTATCGTCACAATCTACATCATCGTCATCATTTCCCAGCTATCTCGCTTCATCGAGTCCACCTATGAACCGGTCATTGTTGAGTCACTGGTCACACCGAATCACACCGTGCTCACGTGTCAACAACATTTTGCCGAATGGGTGAGTAGTGTTAGTAAACGTTGCGATAATACGAGTTATCAATCAATTATTATTTTGCGGCCGGTCTACCGCTCTTAACCGTCAGTTGGAAGTCTTAGGGAAAAAGTAGCGACTAGCGAGCCCCTCCCACCACATATGGAGAGCGATGGGCGCCGGTCCAAAATAAAAAAACCTTGATTTAAGCAATATGGCGTACCTCAACAAACTCACAATGATGTTTTTCAGTTGTTTTTTGCGTCTTTTGCGTAAAAGTTTCTTGTTAGGGTTAGGGTCAGGCTTAGAGTTAGGGATAGGGTTAGTGTTAGGGGATAAAGTTAGGGTCAAGTTTAAGGTTAAAGTTAGGTCGATCTTGTTTATTTGTACAAAAGTTATTACAAATTTAAACAGAAAATGGTTGCCCTGTGATATATTAGCGTTGTGTTGCAATTATTAAAAATAAAGTATGCATACTGAAGGTTTATGAAGTCGACAAATTTCAAAATAACTGCACGGTTCACCATTAAAACAACAAAAATAAATGTGAATATTCATTATGAGTCTGCTGAGGTACGTCATATTGCTTAAATCAGGATATTCTATTGTGGACCGGGGCCAAGGGGGCATAGGGAGCGTTGTAAGCTTCTCCAAGACGGAGACTGTATAAAACCCATAGTGAGCGTATAAGCCTAAAAAGCAGAGAACGCGCATCCGGCGAGAGCCGATTTTGTTTAGCTTCACTCTACAGATATGCGTCCAGAACTGCGCAGATTAACCCAGACCTGCACATTTTGTGTAGAACTGGGACGTGAAAGTTATCGGTGGCATAGATTAGTTTATGTTACACGGAATCAGTCAGAAATCGTTGTAAAGGCAACAACATTCGCCAGGCGGCATTATCGTCACAGCAGAAGTCCGTTAAGTTATCAGACTTGGTCGAAAAGTTAAAATTAGCCTGTAACACCGTCATTTTTCAATATATCTGTGCTTTGTGGCGCATTATTATCACAACTGTGGAAAAATACTGATGGGGATGATTAACTTAAGATTTGCAAAATAATTTTGTGTGACCGTCCTAATAGGCCGCATTACGGGTATTGCCAGTACGTCGGTCCGGCTGTCTGTCTGTCCATTTGTTATGTATTGTACAAGCTCCTAACTCAAAAAGAAAAAAAGGCGTAAACAACCAAACTGGATACAAACGTTTTTCTCAGCATTGTGTACCGGGTGTATCAATTTCTGGTTTCAAAGATCTAAGATCAGGGTTTCCCCATAGACGTTAAAACTGTCAACAAAATGATGCATAATATCTTGCCCAAACATGGTTTGCGCGGTGGCTTAATTTACTGAGAACCCTTAGACTAGGCCTACAGTAAAACACTAGGTTGCGTAAAAGTGGACTTTTAATGAAAATTCACGCCGTCAGGCTGATGGTCTCAATATGACGTCGGCACTGGGTCGAAATCTTTGCTTGTTAGTTGCAGTATAATCGTCTGCGAGAATGTGTTATTACTGCAGGTTCTGCGTCACGAGGACGTATACTTCAACACGTACTACTGGTTCAGAGTGGTGTGCATACATCTCATTCCCTGTACGACGCTCGTAGCCGTCAACGCAGCTCTAATCAACGCCATGAGGCGAGCCAGTCGACGTCGGCGACAGCTGCTTGCTTACGCTGCAGGCGGCGGACCAAGGCGACGGTCGGAATGCCGCCGCCTGGCGGACAGTAACGTAACCACCGCCATGTTGGTAGTCGTGGTGGGCGTGTTCCTAGTGGTAGAGTTTCCGCTGGCCATACTGTTTGTGGTAGTAATCGTCCAGAACTCACTGCGCGTTGAAATCATTGGCGCTGAGATGGGTGACACGGCGACGGTGTTCATAAATCTGCTGATTCTGCTAAGCTATTCCGCAAACTTCTTCATCTACTGCGCAATGAGCGCGCAGTTCCGAGTCACGCTGATTGAAACCTTTTCACGGCGCCGTACCAGCACCTTCACGACGGCCGATGACGGAGCGAGCAAGCTGGTAAGCTCCATGGTACCTCGCAACACTGTGGCTGTTAATCCGGACGGTCTGCAGCTTTCAACCATCGACGATTACAGAAGAACTGAAACAAGAACGGCGGACGATACCGGATGTGACGTCATAGCTGAAGCGGAAGCAGATTGTTCATCGAAGACACCGTCGATTCCGCTTGACGACATTGCGCTGCTCTGACTTAATTGACATTAATTTCTCAATACTAATAATGGCACGTTTAGTAGGAGACAATCGCGGGGCAGAGGGCAATTTCCCCCCTACTAAAAATTAATTCGTTGGATTGTTTCCAAAAATACAAAATGCTGGGCTAAAAATTTACCATTTTAAGTAAATTTAGGCGGCAATATTAAATTTTCGCTCACCCGTAATTTTCTCTATCGTAAATTTGCAGCTGTTTGAACGTTGCAGTTAACTGTCCCAGTCTTTTTCTTAACCCACGACCCCGCTTGGGGAAATTTACCTCTGCATCCCATAAAACGTAGAAAAATAGCAAAATAAAAAAAATAATCATAAGAAGCAGGGAACGTAGTAAAGACCAGACGAAATTTTAAAATAAGTGCACCGCTTTACCACATTTCTAAATATGCCACTGCCTATGCAAGACGAATTTAGGCATAGGCCTATATAAATTTAAGTGACTAATATACAGGGTGCGTCAAGAAAAGTAGCCCCCTAAAGTTTTTTGCCGTTTTCTCAGCAACCGCTCGGAATTTTAACATGGAATTTTACAGTTTTTTATTTACAGAAACGTTCTATATCTAACTGCTAAGTGAAATATGATTCTGTTGAAAAACGACGAAATTATAGACTTCTGAACATGACCGCCTACCGATTTTTCAGCATTAAAAATGTTTAAGCTAAAAATGCTATTTAATTTTCAAAAACCGGTTACCACGTTACTGCCGATGACGTAACAGTGACGCTTTGACAAACAGTAATTTATTTTGTTTATAAATTATCACTAAATTGTCGTTCTTTTCAAGCAATCGCCGGCTGCCCACCGGATTCATCTTCCAGCAAGACAGCGCACCAGCACACACAGCGCGCAGCGCAGGAAACTGACTGCGGGGCAACTGTCCAGATTTCATCAGAAAAGACCAATTGCCTTTTAATTCGCCGAATGCAAACTCGGTGGACTATCACGTGTGGTGTGCAATGTTGGAGCTCACCACAAGCTTAAAACAAAGCCAAAAACAATCGCGGAAATCAAGGAATCGCTTCAAGTTATCTGGAGCAACCTACCACAAGGACCGATCGACAAGACTGTAAAAGACTTCTCAAATTAAGCGAGTGAAGGCTTGTGTTGGAGCTTGGAGCTGTCGGTGGACACTTCGAACATTCAGTGACAATGGAATTTTGGCATCTGATCATTAGTTAACTGTGTTGTTTGACTTGTTTCAGCAATGTTATTGAACTGGTGTTGTAGCTTGAACATTTTTTCACGCTGATCGGTAAGCGGTCATGTTAAAAAATCTACAACTTCATCATTTTTCAATGGAATCAAATTGTATTTGGCACTTAGCCGTAGAACAATTTAGTGAATAAATCTGTAAATTTTCAAATTAAAATGCTAAACAGTTGCTGAGAAAACAGCGAAAAACTTTAGGGGGCTACTTTTTTCTGCCGCATCCTGTATATGGCAATTTTTTTCTTGGTTTTATTTTGAAACTCGATTTATTTATTCATTTGGGGCACTGTGAGCTAGCCAAAAAGTCTCGGTGCATACACAGAAACGTTAGCGATATAAAACTGCGTCAAAAGTGCAGGTTTTTACGTGGCCGTCGCAAGAGGCGCATTACGGGTCTCTACTTGTCTGTCTGTCCGTCTAGCTGTCCGTACGGGCTCCTCACTGAAAAACGAAAAGACATAGATAAGCCAAAAATTCTGCAAACGTTCCTCGGCGTGCCATTTTATGAGTCAAAAAGCAGAACGGCCGCGTATATGTAGAAAGCCGACAACTGTTTCTAGTTACAAGCATTTTCTTTTTTTACTTTAACAATTACAAAAGCGACAGCGGAGACAGCAGATCTTGACAGAACAGCTCACCACGATGAGACTAAGGCGTGCTTTCACGTCTGCGATGTCACGGTCATGTTTAGACGTCAGTGACCGCATTTCGTTGTCGATTTCTTCCTTCGGCTAGAATAAGCACATTACCGTACGCAATTACGTGACGCGTGGGTCGAAAAAGTGACGACATCCTTTTCAACGGTTACGTCAATAATATGCCGCTTTTAATAAACTGCAAAAAGCTACATATTTATAACCTACTGTTTGAACAACTTCAACCTTTGCTATTAATTATTTTCAGTTCAAATGTGCTCATTTATGTGAAAACATTGATGTAATTTTTTTGAAACCCCAGTATTTTTTTCACCCGCATATTGTGAATCAAATAGCGTTCGTCATTAGTTAATCCAATCCATCGTGTCGAAATTACAATTTATTCGTATAAAAAGAAAACTTGTTTACACTAGCAAATAAAGAACGATGCTATTAAATAAAAAAATAGTTTTAAAACCAAAATGGCAAATATAATACACTTCACAAAAAGAGAAAAAAGCCAAATAACGAAAGAGTGTCACTTAGGGCCTAGACTAGGTCTACCTTGTACATTGAATATGCGCGCCGATGACGTATTCAAGCAGCTGTTTTCTTTACTTAATACACGTAAATATAGTTTATCAAAGTTTTTTTTAAATTAAACATAGTTTTGGATAACATCCACGTTTTCCAACATATTTTAACGTATTTTTAACGTTTTAGCACGTATTACAAGTCACCTTCGTTGTAGCAAGTTGAGTTTTTACTTCCTCGATGTCTTGGTCCTGTTTAGTCGTCAGTGACTGAATTTCGCGGTCACATTCTTCTTTCAGCTACAAACGTTGTATCGTGCAGTTCTCTCATAAAATTCAGCAAAGAAAAACTATTCTTTATATTTAAGAGTTAGAAAAAGACACAAAGTTTTCTTAACTAGTTTTTTAATTATCCGATTAGTTAGTAGTTAGTAGACAACGCTTGTAACACTAAAATGATATATTTATAAAAAAATCAGTTGTAAATTGTCGCTCTTCTTAGGTTAATAGAAGAGAGATGCCATGCACATCTAGAGTGTAGTTTAGCTGATTTTGCAATATTTACTGCATTAAATGACGTTTTGCACTTTGTTGTTTTTTATCTACCAAATCATATATTTTTCCACCAACGTTAAAAAAACTTATTATTAAAAAGCATAAAAATTTTTTTTCAATTTTTTTTATTTATAGAAGCACGTTGGAAATAAAAATTTATTAGCATATGAATAATTCCGATAAAAAGCTCTTCAAAAATTTTCGCTAAAATGTAGTTTTCCTTGTCCAGTTCATTAAGCAATAATGCAATTTAAAAAAACGTTTTCCTGTATTCACTTCATGTGCTACTTTTCTAGTTATATCTACATTTTCTGACTGATTAGTGGTTAATGTTCTATCAATTGTGTTATACGGTACAACACTGACCTTCATAGCTGCGAGACGACCTTTCACCTCTTCGATGTCCTCATTGTGTTTTGACGCCAGTAATTGAATTTCCTTGTCGATTTCTTCGTTTGACTATGATACAGTAGCAGCATATCAAACATCAAATTTATTTACAACCAGAACTCATAACAGTTGAAATGGCTTAATGTGCAGGGCTGCATTTTTAACCAAAAGCGAACAACGTAATAGCATGCAAATTGCAAACTTTACGATATTTTTTAGCTTTTTAAAAATTTTATCCACGTTTTCTAACGTATTGGGTTCTGTAACACGCATAACACGCAATACTCACCTTTATTGCATCAAGACGATTGTTCATTTCTTCAATATCTTGATTGTGCTTAGAAATCAGTGACTGAATTTCGTCGTCGATTTCTTCCTTTGGCTGCAAACACCGCGCACGTCGTAGACTAAACCATGTTCAGCGTGACAACCAAAAATGGCTATAATAAGACAACAGTTAATGCAGAAAAATAGAGGCACAATCAGCGATGCGCGAATAATCAAATGCAGTGACAAAAAGAAGTGATATGTTTTACTTAATACATGTAAACTATATAAGTACACTGGGGTCTATAATATATTTATATTTACGGTTTATTTAACGTTTTAATGTTTTTAAATCAAATTATATTTTCCGTTGATCAAGTACTGAACGGTTTAACACAATAACACATTACCTTCAATGCGGCAAAACGATTTTTCATTTCTTCAAAGTCTTTGTCGTGTTTACTTGTCAGTAACTGCATTTCGCTGTCGATTTCTTCCCTTGGCTATAATACAGTAACCGCATCACGCATTTTTTCTCCGAAATTTTAGCTGAAACGATTGCTTTTTTGCATTATTCAAAAACTCAAACGCAAATTATCCAGACGTATAACGATTAAAATGTTTTAGTCTGCATGATTGCAAACTAATCGCTTTACAAAGTTATACCCTGTTTACATGATAAAGCTAACATGAAGCAAACATGAAGCGAACTGAGAGCACAGGTCGTGCGCGTATTCTGAATACGTTTGCTTCATTTTTGCTTCGTCGTGTAAACGGGGTATTAATCAGACACAACTAGATAACGAAAGATATAAACCTACGATAGACGGCCCAGTGTACAAGTCTGCAATGCACATTCGCTGCAGAAGCTGTATATTACAAATTTCTGCACTTGTAAGTTTCTATGTACAAAATCTGATACTTACTTTACAATATTACGAGTGTTTTCGTTAGACCAAACAGAATAAACACGTATTATAGAACAGCCACCTTCACTGAACCGAAACGATCTTTTAGTTCTTCTATGTTGCGGTCATGCTTCGTCGTAAGTGACTGAATTTCGTTGTTAAACTCTTCTTTCGGCTACAAAATAAACAACAAACAATATCTACTGTGCTCAAGTTGCAAGTAAACACTATTCACGGCCCAGCATAATTGCATTGCAGATGTTTGCATTTCTACTGGATTTTTCGAGTTAAATGTATTTTATAAGCTGCAACTGCTGCATAACTTAAAAAGCTAAAAAGCTGGATGAAAGTTACAGAAATCAGTTTTGACGAAACAAGTGGTTTTTGATCAGCTTTAGCCTTTTGTTGACAAAAATTATTGTTGACGAAAATTATTATCCATAAAATTTTAACTATATTTATACATCTAGTAGCAATAATGAAAATTAATGAAAAAAGGTCGATGAAATTCGACTCATTAAAATTTTCAACGATTAACTTCACGATTAATTATTGACTTGCGCATCGATCTGACTGTATAGTAAGACCGTCCACATACATAATTGTGCCAGAAATTACAACAAAGCGTAGCGCTGTGCACAGACCGTGAGTGCATTGAGAGAGACGTGAATCTGTTGTGTAGCTCGTTCGTGCTCCGCTCTCAAGCGCTCCAGTTCTCGCATAAACTCATCTTGCAACTGACACAATAATTAATTAGCAGAAAGTCCGTATCAACATTTGACATCGCAATACCATGAAGCATCTCTATTGTGCTGAGTACGCTAGTAACTCGCAAAAAGGACAGTTTTTAAGCCGTGCCCAAAGCCACTGCTGCAGAACGACGAAGCAAGGAAAATCGGAGATTGTCCGGTAATGGCGTTGAAGCCATCCATCAGACGCCCAACAGCACAGCTGCACTGTTATGAACAAGATTCTATTGCATGAGCTAAACTATAACTAAATACGCTTCAGCATGCTGCTGTTACTACCACTACTAGTATTTTCAGTTATTGGTTAATCAACTGGCCTTTTTCCCGGTTATCGAGACCCTTTAAGTGTTCTTGTTTACCAGGATAGACTGGATTTCAAAACGTACGGTAAAGTTTTGAAAGTCGTAGGCGCAGAAATAACGATGATGGGCTATGAATGCTGAATAATGCAGCCTATTAGTAAGACACGTAGCAACTGCGCCATCTAAAAAATAATCACAACCTGCATTAGAATAAGCGAACCTTAAACAAACTTATAATACACTTGAGACCACAATGATTTTGGGGTCGCGCAACGTCGTTTGTTCGGTCACGCTTGAAACAGCTTGATTGCACCAGTGAAAGCGCCAATCAGTTGCAGACATGAAGTTTGAGATAAACAGTACAGGTGCAAGCGTAGAAAAAGTGCCGAGAATCTGCATGCTATAAAAAGCTGACACCTCAGATTTTTGGCGGATCAGCGTGGTGTCGGTGTCGCCGATGCTAGAACGCAGCGGCACCGCAGCACGTCGGAGCTCGTCGACCTGTCGCTGCAACTCCTCACGCATCTCTGCGAGCTCCGCCAGCTTGTTGTCACACTGCTGATCCGCCTGCTTCCTGCATACCGAGAGTGACATCGTGACAAAGAAGAAGAAAGCAATTGTTTGTTTCCTTCTCCCGTAAATTTTGGGTTGTAAGAAAATTTTCTTTTTGTAAAACATTGTCGACCAAAATGCAAAATGTGAAGCTAAAAACCCCACTTTTGAGAAATTAAAGCGCAAGATTAAAATGTTGAGCACCCGTAAAAGGGCCGTAATCTCTTCTGTCGAAAAATTTCGATTTTCTGTCTCGCCTACTTTTTCCACCCAAGACGATAGATGTTGAAAACATTGATTTGCAAATAAAACACATAAGAACATTTTTTTACTTTTATAAAAACATTATTAAAAACATGCACAAAAAACATTAAACTGCCGATGTTTCCAATCGCTACTTTTTCGTCAATATACACGCAAAGAATATCTAACTCAGATAATTAAAAACAAAAACCTACCATTTGTAAAGACCAAAAAGCCGGAATGTACTGAATGTACAGATCAAAAACAGCTGAACGCAATTTGCCCGTGAGAAGTAAATCATATTTGTAATTTTATACGTTTATGTTTCAACAAGAACAAAAAACACGACATTAAAAAGGACAAAAAACATTTTAAAATAAAAAAAACATTTAAAAATTAAAAACAATAACAACAAAATATATAAAACATTAAAACCATGTTTTTTTTAAAAACTTTTATTTTAAAAAAACATAAAAATGTTTTTACATCTATGCCCAAGACGCCGCTACATGACGCCAGTCCTGGTCGTGCGTTGTTCCTGTTGCAACTGTATGATCCACATACCACGGTCTCCGGCAGTGACTTCCTGGGTAAAAAAAAGTTTGCGGAAAAAAGTTGCAAAAGTTTGGGCAAAAATTGCCGTTTTCCGACAGACGGCTGACAGTTCCGACAAAAAGATATCAGCGTTCCAAATTCTTATTTTGCCTTTAAATTAATTTCCCGGAAAAGGGGAGGACTTTTTATCCGCAAATTTTGTGTTAAAAGTGTGAGACGTAAAAAACTCAAATGAAAATAAGAATATGAACTGTAAGATTTCGCGTACGTTAATGCCCGGTAGTTGCTTTAACAAAGGGTAGATTAATTTGGCACTACACTGAATACGTGACATCGTGCAAACAATTACAAAAAGTCGCTGAGCACTTGCATGACAAATACACAGAGCCTGTATTTGCGGACTAGAGATGCCAACCGTCGTTATAAAATGACCTCCAAAATCTGCCCTTTTCGTGACGACGGGGCCAATATTTAATACACTGTTAGCCTACTTTGTCCGTTTGCGTGTCGCTCCTAAATGATATCTCGTTCTGTCTGACGGAATCAGCGGAGGCACGAGTGTGACAGACGAACAGACAACGTTACGATAACACCTGTCGCAATACCCGGCATCGTCGATACTCATAACGACGTCCAGCTATGCCGCCATATAATAAAAAAAAACAAAAAATACTACATAAAATGATATTAATACAGTAGCAAAAATAGTAACAACCTGGACTGTACTTCTGCCAGAATGACTCTGTCGTTAAGTTTCTTATATTCGTCGAACTGTTGTTCCAGCAGATTGGTTGAGTCGTGCAGTCGATGAAGGCTTTTATTCGTCTTCTGCTTGTTTAGCTGACAAAGCAAAAGTGAAAAATAACTAAACGCTGCGCTGAACGTGCGCCAACATTACTGTAGGAAGTTCACTAATTACAACCGATACAATTGCTTGCAGTTTTAGAAATACAATAATATAAAGTGGACGACGCATGTGGCGCAGTGGGAACCGAAAAGAACGACAAAACTCGGCGAAAAAAAACAATTTTTGCACTGTCTGCACGACGTCAGTTTTAGTTTGTATTGTATTTACGATGTAACTTTCAATCTCACAACATCAACTGTCATTCTTAACATTTGTGCCGTTGACGTTTGGTCCCACTGTCGAGCATCTTTCGTCCCGTATTCCAACCAAAGTAGTTTTAAAGATTAGTTTAAAGGTCATAGTATTAGGGTTAACTTAAGATTGTGCAGTTCTGGGTATGCAGTTTTAGGCGGACGGCCGCATAATATATCGGCATTGGGCCGATATCTTTTTTGTACAGTAGTTAAATGTTAGCGGCACTATGTAACATTTCTGTATAGTCACATATCACAGCATCAAAGCCGGTGCACCTCAATGAGGTCGCGTATCGCCTGGAGTTCGGCGTCATTTTTCTGATAAAACGAATCAACTTTCTCCTTCGTTGCCTTCATCGCTTCCTTTGTTTCTTTGTCGTCCGCTTGGTTCAGCATCTGCAGCCACACGGCGTCGCTTAATATTATTGTTATTATTTGGTTATTATAATTAAGCGGTTTTGTTATTGTTGTCATTGCTCAATTTTCGCAAATGCAGTTTTCTTTCCGGCAGCCTGCTAATAAAATTTAGTCATCAAACACCGAAAATGCCATCACCCGTCAAAGGATTTGAAAGGACATTTACGAATGACTTAACTGTCTGTTGCGGGTTGCGCCTTCTGCGGCTGCAGTTGTGTTTGAAATATTGTGAGTAAGTAAGTAAGTAAACGTAAGTAAAACGCGAATTTATATAGCGCACTAACGTCTAATCTGTTAGTATCATTTTCGTTACGGTTACGTTTACATTACTTTATTTTAGTTTACTTAATTATAGTCAACAGTTCGGGTCCTTTTTATGAAACATCGTGTAGTTTTTTCCATGCCCAACAAACCAAAAATGGCGATACACACAAATGAGGCATGCAACAAATCAGTCACTTGTGTTGTGTTCAAAACCTTTTCCAGCTGGAGGCATTTGTCGTCTGTTTCTTCGCTGATTTGATCGTGCATTTGTTTCAGTCGACGCTCGACTGATGCGTCCATGTCGGCTGCGACCTTCTTCAGCTTGTCTTGTTCACTGAGACGAGTCTCGTCTCGTTCACTACGACTACCGTCAGTTTTTTTCATTCACTGAAACGAGTCTTGTGTCGTTTACTGACACGTGCCTTCAGCTTGTCTCGTTCAGCGTCGGCTGCGTCCAGTCCACTCAGTCGAGCTTCGACCTCGTCCAACCGCTCTTCGTGCTGCTTCTTCATCGAAGACAGTCTAAATAATTCATGAACGTTTACACAAATTTTGGTTTTTACGTCGTGTTATTTTCAATCTAAGAGCCGGAACGAAAGAAACAGACAGAAAGACACAAAGGGACGGACAGACGGACGAAAGGACGGAGTAATGAGGCCTATTAGCATAGAAGAAGAAGAAGATTTTGCATAGACAGCTAGGTCCGTTTCGAGGGAGCTCATCTTCTTTTGGCACTTTGAGCCGGCCAGGATTAGACCCAATTAAACTACCATACAACCCAAGTCGGCCGCATGGCCGGTTCTAATTAACAGCCAGCGCCTTTAACCGACTGGGTCGGTATACCAGAAGTCCGGGCTACAGGGCCTACTGTTGGGCAGAACTCGCCGTTTCTTCCCTAGCGATGGCCGTAACCACCACCAGTACTCATTTTACCATTCCACGGAGGGTAGAAGGCTAAGTTGGCTTGGCTTCGTACCGTGGACAGTCACCCATCCAAGTACTATCCGGGTCCGCCGTAGAGTAACTTTGTTGATTTGACTCAACGCGTTACCACCACGCCACGCCGCCAACCTATTAGGATGGCTGCATAATATATTTTATATCACACTGCTTAGAGCGAAGCATCAGAAATTGACAATAAATGAAAATTCTATATTATCCTTCTGTGCCGGTAAAGATGTGCTAAAACTTTATCTTCTCAGACTCCGCTGTAAAAGTTCACACGTTTCCTATAATTGCACTGAGACGGGCGATGAGACGATCACAGATAGAGAGTAAGTTAATACGTACTTTTGTTCGACGCGCTGCCTCTGTAGTTCCGCCGAGTTTACTTGCTTGCGTAACTGCGTGATCACATCTTGCACTTCAGCCAGCCTTCAAATCAAACAGAAACTACAAGAATGTATTACAAGTTACAGCTGTCATTGAAACTCCGCACTCGGAATATGAATTTTAAAGTTTTAGTTCCAAACTCGAACTTACGTCTAGGAAACGCCAAGTCCCCAAGATGTTCAAGTGTTCAAACGTCTCGGTGCTAGCGCGTAGCGTCGGTCTACCTGTCAGTCCCTGATATGATGTAAGGCCTATTATATTCTGTGTCTTTTGTCTAGCACACAGGTATTTCTAATCAATCAACCACGTTGGGGAGTGCCTGTATCCGTATTCCTGCATTTTTATTAACGTACGTTAGTGTGATACGGTTTTTTATATTGTACTTTTTCCGAACTACATCTGTAATGGTCAAAACGCTTTACTGACGTACACTTTTTCACCAAGACATTTCGGCAGCGGTGCCTAAGTATCCGGACATTACGGCCGCATTGTATCAATCTGGTAGGTCTACGTGGCGATATAGTTGATGCCGAGCATCTCCCTGATGACGAGATTTCCACAGCAGGCATTATGCGAGTCACTGACTGTAAGATTACTGATAGGGCGCTAGTACCTGTCAGCTTGTTCGTCGACTCGTTTGACCGTCTCCTGTTTCGCAGCCAGCGCAGCAGCCTCAGCGTTTTGTGCAGTCGCCAGCAAAGTCTTGGCGGTCGCCGCGTCGTCGTCGACGTCAGTTCTTCGTCGGCGTTCCAGCTGCGCTCCGAGCTGCGTCAGTGTATCAGCGGCTGCCCTCATCCTGTTCTCAGCGTCACGCCGTGCTGCTCGTTCGTCGTCGACTGACTTCATGACGGCGTCGACTGTCGCCTGTAGACGCACGACCTCGACGAGCAACGCCCGAGTCGACTTCTCCGCCACCGAGACACGTGACTCTAGGCCGACCGGCCGCGTCCCGCTCGGCCCGTCACTGGCAGGGCCCGGGCCCGGGACCGGTCGGGCAATGACGGCCACCTGGACGGTTGGATCGACGGCATCTAATCTCCTCCTGGGCGGCGGCCTCGGCATGACGGCCGTCGACAGAGGGTCCCGCGGTAGACTAGTGACGCCAGGGATGCTAGCGAACTTGGAACTAACCTGGTGAGTCCTTTGCCTGCATGTTACAACGTAAACAACCACAACCAGGCAATCATATGTCGTCTGCATACATGGTGCGTCATTATTGAACTATGTACTGCTTGCGTAGCTGCAATTGCTTAGGCTACGTACTTTACTTAGTGCAACGTTTAGCCTGTGCGAAAAGCCGAAGTGGTGCACGTGTTTTTGGTCAAATGAAAGCAGTACTTAGATTTCTTATTGCAGCTTCGTAACAAAATTATGATCAAGGCTAAAGAGAAAACGCAACAGAAAAAAACGAAAATAATCCTGTAGGTAAGCTACGTAACGCAATTTCACAACACTGCATTCAAATCGTCATTTCTTCCATAACATCTGTGTCAGGCGATTCTCTTGTCCCGTGGTTCCTATTACTCTGCAGAATTTATTTTCCCTGACTTTTCGCTGACTTTCCAGGACAAAATGAATCGTTTCCCCTAACTAATTTGTTCACGCGTAATATCAATGTTGGTTTTCAATCGCTTGCAGTCACACAAGGGTGGCGAAATAAATTTTAAAGTGAAGGCTCAAAATTATCTGCGAGCGAAAAGAGCAAGAAAAATTTTGAACCGTTGTACGCAGTCTGCATACAACAGTTCAAAATTTCTTCTGCATTTTTGTTAACTTTTGCACTCTGGTACTCTCAAATTCCCTGACTTTTCCTGATCCTTTGATTTTCTCTGACTTTCTCTGGCTTCTCCTCACCGTGGGAACCGTGTTCTCCAGACTCTTTAATTTATGCTTGTTTAGCGATTTTTTCCAGATGAGCACAGCTACATGATAATGATTTTTCTACTGATAACAAACAATACGCCTGCGTGGCTAAACAGTAGGCCCATCGTGTGTTAAGCGGCATCATAAGAGATCGATATACAGGGTGGCCCAAAAAAACGGGGCCACTCTGTTATATAGCTTCTAACTTCAGAAATACTGCTTAGATCTACACGATTTTTTGCAGAAATCAAGGTCGTTT
>Ga0209367_1006574_pt1 | contig 16065 bp, 13 predicted proteins | sample WorMetLIZISLAND2_FD_187412 | JGI IMG/M metagenome (GOLD analysis project Ga0209367, IMG submission 187412) | Marine gutless worms symbiont microbial communities from Max Planck institute for Marine Microbiology, Germany - Olavius geniculatus... ... | reverse complement strand
AAAACGACTGAACTGATTTTAACGCACGATGGCTCATATGACGCGGTTTCGCGCAAGGAAGTGCCTTTTGGGAGTTACAAAATTTAAATTTAACATTTTCACCTATTTTTTCACAAAAATATGAAAATTACAATGGCGCCTATGGGGAAAATTAGACAATGCTTTAAACTGTCATAACTCCGGCTATGTATAAGATAAAGTCGTAATTTTTGGTTCTACGGTATGGTTTTCAGGGTCGGCCAATTTAACGGTGTCATTTAAATTTTCCACCTGCCAACCCCTGTTGCCATGGCAACGAATTTTGGGACAAAATTGGCTATAACTTGGCCTCCGTAAAAGATAATTGCGCACTGTTTGCACCTACCCCCTGTTTTCGGCCCCGGGCTATCCGATGGTGTCATTTAAATTTTTCCTCTCCTCTTTCCTCTTAACTTTCCCTTCTCCTATTTTTTGCTCCCCCTATTTTTCAGTCTGCACCTTTAACAAAAAAATCCTCCCCTATCTTTACTTCCTCTTTTTTTTCACTGGGCAATCTACACCCTTAACAAAACTTCCCCCCCTTATTTTTTATTTCCCACCCTATTTTTTTAAATTTGCACTTTAATTAAATTCCCCTATCTTTTACTTCCTTCCTATTTTTCGCCGGGTAAACTACATCCTTAACAGAACTTTCTCCCTTATTTTTTATTTCTTCCCTATTTTTCAATTTGTACTTTTAACAAAAAAACTTTTTTCCATTTTTATTTTTTCTCTATTTTTCACTGGGCAAACTACACCCACAACATAACTTTTTCCCTAGAGGGGAAAGAAGCCCAAAATGGAGGGTAAAACTTGAGTCAGAAACTGGGGGGAACCTCAGCCTAAAACTGGGGGAAAGTTGCGCCCAATTTTGATTCCAGATTTGGGGGGATAGAAGCCACTGTATTCGTCCATCTCTCCATCTGTCCTATACGGGATCCTATCTTTGCTGTAAGTGGACAGACACACGATGTTGTACTGGGTGGGCATATTTTTAAATTATAATAACCGTATTTTTATGTGCTTGTGTGATCAGCATTTATGTTGTACTGTTTACGTGGAGTATGTTGTTCATGGAAGATGTGGTTCAAAATGATTTCAGGCAGAGGATATTGAAGATGTTCTGGTTCTTCGTCTGTATGAAGCATTCGGTAGCCATGTGACAGTCGATGTTACTGTCAACCTTCCGCTGAAAACCGTTCAATTGTACGTTGCTTTTACTAAACTCTTACCGGTAGCTTGAAACTGTGACTAAAAATAATAAATTACAGCTTATTAGTGGCTAATAATGGTTAATATTGATGTTGCTGTTATATTATTGTTTTTACTCTACTCACAGGTTGAAACTGCAACTAGTCATCTATAAATAAATAATAATAAATTACAGCTTATTAGTCAATCATAATAATTAGTATCGTCGTTGCTGTTATAATACCACCACTGTTGTTATCACTAACGCACTTTCGCTTTTTATTTAAAAAGCGAGTTTTTTCTGGAATTATTTTTGGTATATCTAATAGATGCCTTAAGAGTGAGTTTTCGAGAATTGTTGGAGCTGGATTTTTTTCACAGACTGATTGTTTGTCGTTTATATCTGTTGCCAAACATCAGAGGGAGGTAAAGGTAAAGTAGCCGTTGAGCCCGTGTGTGGATAGATCACTGAGTCTGTGGTGCACGGCCTGTATGACGCCAGACCTACCGTTACCTTCCCAGCCGTGGAGCGTCACCGCTCTTTGGCCGGTACCATATTATGCTGCTTGGTGAACAGAGGCACATGCGTGTGAACAACTTGCCGAGGGTTGTTACTTGGTAGCAGACCAGCCGGGAACCGAACGTGCGACCGAATGCAACAACCTACCACTGATCCACCACGCCACCCTAGAGGGCAGGGAAGGACAGGAAACGAAAGCGGGTAGAAACAAGAGGTAAGAAGGGAAATAGTGAAAGGGCAAAGAACAAGAAAGCCCAGCTGTCGCTAGGAAAAGCCGACCATACTGGTTGTCGGTGACCTTCAAGGTCATTCAAAATCGATGATTTTCATGTCATTTAAAAGCCAATATGCAACTTCCTATCAATGATCAATAGCAACCTAAGCCCTATCTCGCCCCTTTTAGCCACAATAGCGTGTAACGGCTTTCAAGGTCATTCAAAGTCGATGATTTCCATTTAATCTGGCAGGACGTATGTCACTTCCTATTAGTGATTTATAGTTACCTTTTCTCTATCTACACCGTTCCCAAGATATGGCCGCTTATAGCTTGAAACATTCCATTCCATAGTGCATTATGATTTTTCAAGGTCATCCACGGTCATCGATTTTTTATGTCATTTGAAAGTCAGTATGTGACTTCCTATTAGTGATCAGTAGCAACCCAGGCCCTATCATGCACCGTTTAGCCACAGTACATCCATAACGGACAGACGGACGGATGACAACCATGACAGCAGCTCAACTGTTACTTAAGTACGGTTATCTAATAACTCAAAATGTGGTCGCAAATGGAAGGGGGGCAGAGTTTGTGCCTATCGATATACCGTTCTTCTTTGCATGCCTGGAAAACACGAGTGGGTCACTGATTTGTGGCACCTGATTGTAACACGATGTCTATAATTTGCTGTAGGTGCAACCTCCTGGAAGTTCCAATCAAGTCACAGAATGCATTACCGCTATCAGACGGTGTCTTTCGATTGGATCTTTCGCCATTCCAGATTGTCTCAGTGCTGCTGTTTTTCGCCTGATTAAGTGCCTTTAATTAGGAATAATTACATTTTGCATTACGGGTTTTAGTTTAGAAACTCGTTATATTGTTCACAGTGTTGATATATTTAGGCTGTGATGCTGGTGTTTATTTATTTTGTTTTTGCAATTTTATGTTCACGCACAAAATATTATGTGAAACAGGCAAATACATGCACTAACAGTTTATTGATACAAAGACTAACTTGATGCCAATATGTCAGACTTCTTAGAGCGTTTTAAAGCGTTTCCAGGCCACATTAAGGCTATTGCAGTCCTGGTTGCTTTGGTCAAAAACAATTTTTCTGACAAGCTGGCATAATATGTCATTCAATGGGCTTTATTTTCTGTTATGCTGCTGGGTGTTTTGATTTCGTTCTCGTTCCAGTTTTATGTGTTTCTGCATCTAATCTGTTTCTGATTTTTATTATTTTTGTTTTTTTCACTGCTACTGTTTTATTTGGCCCCTGAAAAATTAAATTTGGTCTTGGGCATGCACATTAGCGGTTCTAGCCCGCAGAATCTGCGGGGGGCACGGCCCCATGGCGAGCGCGGTAGTGCGAGCCTATAACGGGGGGGGTCTTTAGGCAGAGCCCCCAGCGGGGTCAAGGGCAAAGCCCCTGGTCAGGGGGCCAGACAGGCAAAGCCCCCCTGAAGCTGAAGCACTTTTGGTTTTTGGACGTTCAATGGAAGCCACAAATTAGCCCACTTTTCTACAATTTGGAAACGCAAAGAAATCAGATATTTGTGTTATCTTTGCAAGCAATCATGGGTGGCCACGAAACTGGGGGGCCTGAAGCAAAACTGAGGGTGTGCCCCCCAACCCCCTCCTGGCCCGGACTTAAAACCGTCACTGGGCATGCATTATTTCACTCAGTAGTTTATACGTTATTTCGCGAATGTATAGGCGATAGCTTGTCTAGCTATCCAGCAAAACATTTTACATATAACCACGTCTAAAGCATTTTTGCAAATATTTCATTTAGCTGTAGGCCTGAGCTCTTTCTATCCTTAGGCCATGACTGATGCCATTGCAACATTTTGTAGTATTTCGATCTGCAAATGTTCTGTGTTTTACATGGATATCTCGTATATTGCATGTATATTACGGATGAGTTAGCAGTCAATGAAATCACTCAATAGCCTATTTATTTCAAACAAAATCACAAAAGCTAAAAGTATCAAAAACAGCTTGCGGCTGACCTAATTGTACTCGTGCGGATCTCTGCATCTATGTAATAGGCCTAACCGCCCGATCCGTTTCCTGGTGAGAACATTGTGAATATTCTGTTTAATTGTGTGTAGGTAGTTTTATGTTGTTATTTATGTTCACATTGCGCCAGATTTTTCTTTTTTTCCACCCCAAACATCACTGGAGAAGTTCACAGTGGCTTTTCAGGCCTCAGGAGTACCCCAACCACCCATAACAAATTTCTGGCTACGCCTGTGGACTGTGGAGCGAACTGAACTAATGACGGCAAGCAGCCAGCTAGATTTTATTCAGAGGTGAGAGCGGTTTGTGTGAATCATCTGAGTGAATGTTGGTACGGAGGCTGAGCTGAGGTCAACATGCGCAAGCGGTTCGTCGGCCCAGCCGAAACCGTTGACGTAACCAGCCCGCGGCAACTCGCCGACTATTCTTGCAGCCGGTATCTTTTTACCGGTAGTGTGAACGCGGACGTTGGTCTTGTAGATGCTGTTGAGAAGAGCGCGATATCCCAGCTGCTTTGTGATTCCGTTGACCATGCTGATGAATTCTAAGCCATTTCCAGCGTCCTGTCAGAAAAGAAAACAGACTGCTTAAATATTAGGCTACTTACACGTACAACACTAAAGGGTCACACTAGCGGTCCGGACGGCCATTCGGACGGACGCCGGGCGTTCGTTTGTGACCCCTCCTTAACAGCAGAGATAACTTTCTGGAGAATCTAATGTTTGGGACAGCCGCTGGTGTGCGATCATAAAACTAAAAAAATCGCATGCGATAAACCAGAAACGTAAAATTTCACCTTAGTCCAATCGCACGCGTAAACCCCGCCCAGAATTTCGCACTTTTGGATATGACAACGAGCCTAAAACAGTTTCAGGTTTTGAATTTCAGTTTTCGTTGTATCGCAAATGTAGGATAGGCGGCAGCCTGTCTGGCTATCCAGTGAAATGTTTTACATGTAACCGGTACAAAGCACAGTCTGTCACTACTTAATGGCTGCGGTCCAAGTCTGTGTCTTGGAGATGACACCATCACTCCCAGCGAGCATGTCCGTGTTCTCGGCGTCACCGTCTCGTCTGACCTCGGTCTGGATAAGCATGTCAGCAATGTTTGTGCAGCGGATTTTTCAGGCTTTGACAACTCTGTCGTATTCGAAAGTCACTTGACTCTTGACTCGGCCGCGACACTCGTCCATGCCTTCGTGTCATTCCGCGTGGATTACTGCAATGCAATCTTCGCCGGGGCGCCGAAGATGGCAACAGACAGACTGCAACGAGTGTTGAACGCGGCCGCACGCATTGTCTGTGGCACACGGAAATACGATCACGGTCTGACGCATCTCATGCACAACGAGCTCCACTGACTTGACGTTCCAGATCGAGTGAAGTAGGCCTACAAGCAGTCCGTGCCACGTCATCGGCTCAGCACTTACAGCTGTCGGGCGTTTTCTGTTGCCGGGCCAACTGTCTAAAACTCACCTCCCGATGAACTTCGTGATCCGAAATATTCTGCAGACAATTTCAGACAGTCGCTAAAGACGTTTTTGTTCTCGCAGTACTAGTGTGTACAGCGCATTAGAGATTTTTAACGATAGTGCGCTATATAAATCTACATTTGACATTTAGCGTCGTGCGGTGTGTGCTGCGACAGAAGGACGTTGCTGTCAACTGACCTGGAATACTTTGTCTAAGACGAGTTCGGATTCGGCGCAGGAAGCGGCGTTCGATCGCTTCTCGACACGCCGACGCCGCAGCATCCCACCACCCGTCCGCTGGCGACCTCTTCAAACATGCCCCAGTGTCCGGCCACGAGATCGCGCCGCAGTAGCTCGAGATTGGGAAACTCGTACAGAGCGTATCCCTCGCCGCGTTCAGTCGACGCCGTGAACAACTCGAGCGCTGTTCGGTCGTCGTCTTTCGTCACATTGCGAACGTTGACGACGAGGCCCGACTGAAGCACGTACTGCTGAGGCAAGAACGCCATCTCAGGCAGATCTAGTCGCTGAAACTTGCCGTCAGATGAGCCAACGTGCGTGCTGCTTTGATTCGTCCGCGACACTGTTTCCAACGACCTCGGCTGCAATAGCGCAAGCAAAACACGCAAATGCGTAGCGGATGCATCCATGCAGTTAAGTGTGAGGCATAAGCTTAGATCGCACGGTTACACGCAAGAGAACAAGCAAATGTTTCTTTTTTCTTTTTCTTACGCATTACCACGTTTAAAACATTTGCAGAAGGTGTTCTACGACAAAAACATTTGTACAGGCGCATGACTACGGTAGGTTAAAATCGAGCGCAAAACTTTTTCAAAACATTTTGAAAATAGTTTTTGTCGACGGTACTTTAGTAACGGTCGAGCTGTTGTCATGGTTGTCGTCTGTCTGTCACGGATGTACTGTGGCTAAACGGTGCGGTATAGGGCCTAAGTTGCTACTGATCACTAACAAGAAGTCGCATTTTGGTTTTCAAATTACTTGCAAATCATTGACCTTGGATAACCTTGAAGGTCAGTACTGCAACAGGAACTGTATAGGCTGTAGCCTGTCTTTCCGAGCAAGGCGTTTTTATTGTGAAAAAAATATTTGTAAAACTTGCGTCCAATATTCTCCTTGTTTGTTTATGCTTTAGCTATTTATATTGCCTGGCAAAACGACCACGTGCGATGTCTGTTATAGGCCTACTAGCGTTCATTGTAGCTTTTGAGACTGGAAGTCGGACGCTGGCCTTCGGACGTAGGCAGTAGGGTCGGTTTTCCTAGCGATAGCTGGACTTTTTGTTTTGCATGTAACCACACCTTTATAGACCACACTGCTTGCTTTTTTGAAGTTATTTCAACCCATGAGTTTAATCTAAAAGATTGCGAAAGTTGGCGGTGATTTCGCTCACCGGTCGATCTTTCAGTCCAAGGTGACGTATCATCAGCACGGTATCCGTGAGTCCAGTGGCACCGGCCATGTTGATACTACGCGGCAGAGTGGCGGCGGCTGTGAAGCCGGTACGACGAAGCGTCTCTATTAAGCCCACACACGAAGCCGCTACGGACATGAGACAGTCGCTGTATCCTAGCTCCAGCTGGCGCGTCATCGTCACGCCCTGGCCGACCAGCCCGCCATACGTCACATCAGTCACGTCACGTGACCTGACCACACAGCCCGCCAATTCACACCAACGACGCGAATCAACTTATCAGTGTTGAGTCGCGAACAAATGAACAAAATAATGTTTTGACGTAGCACATCTTTTGAGCACATCTTTTGCAAATGTTTCGAAGGTAGTCATGTGTCAGAAAAAGCAAAATATTTGCAAACCATTTATTTTTTTTTATTTTGTTAGTTTTCTCGGTGTAACCGTGCGATCTAAGCCCAGCCTACATAAATGCCTCACATTTAACCATGTGGATTCGCTACGCATTTTCAAGTGTTTTGTTTGCGTCGTAGATGAGAATTGGCCTTAACAGCAAAAAAAGCAACTAAATTCGACTATAGGCGGCTATAGGCTTTACATAATTATGGCGCGAACGTGTTTGAAATATCGGTTTTCAGCGAATACCGCCCGCTGCAGTGCATTACTACATAATTAATAAACCCAAAGATTGAAACTAACCTCAAACTCTGACCCCCTAATTTATACTGCTATTAGATATCAATGTAGAGTCTGATTTGTCACTTTTGGCATAAAATACAATGTTACAAAAAGTCGAAGTTTAAAAAATGAACAACAAAAAGTACGTTCTGTGAGGTGTAGCGACAAGAGCTTACTCAAAGCTTCTTAGCCAGTGCGCTGAAAATGATTTATTTAACGCTGAATATACACAATAAACAGGCTTACACAGAATAGAATCCATATTCTCGACACCTAGACTGGCGATATTAGGCCTAATTAATTACGCCTACCTAATGACGTGCAGGTCGGCAAGACAAGGGTCGTAAGAATTAGCGCTGCTCGACGGCGCGATCAGAATGAACGCTACAATGCTGTGATTCCCCACAGACGCTGCAGCAGCAGGCCACCTGTTAGACAACATCACACACGGCTGGGTTTAATGACCAGAAGCGACCGCAACTCTCAAACCTTCGCCGAGAATGTTGCCGCCACCTGGCGAATGCAACGAAGTGTCAGTTTACGCCGCATTTCCTCGTGCTCGCACTGTCACTCAACTAGGCCTGTAAGTCTAAATTGTTGAGTTGACTTCAATATGCACATAGCTTATAAAACGAGGCAGGTCTATACACTATCCCCTACATGTACAGGGGCGAAGTCAACCAAACGCGACGAGGCTTTTACTGAGTGTGAGTGTCTTGCCCGTTCAGGTTGACTCTTTATACGCGCGACAACAGAATGCTTCGCGCGTCTTAGCTATGGCCTTGGTATCTGACTGTCCGTCTGTCTGTCTGTTGCACTGCGGTATTGTATCAAAAGAGTGCATGCTAGGATCACGAAATCTTCACTGTGGGCTGCCGCAAAGACTCTAGTTTTTAGTGACGAGATTTCGTGCCGATGGGTAAGGGTTTCCCTCGAATGAAGGCGTGAAAGAGGGGTACCCCACATAAAAAAGTTCTTATTTTACCTCTATTGGCTCATCTAGCGTAAATTGTGCCAAAACAGCAAGAGATAGACCAACACAACCTGCACATGGAATTTTCAGCAATAAGCGTAGATTTTAGCAGTCCAAGTCCCAACCCCCTAGGATCAAAACAGACCTGCGCACGCGTACGTCAAAGAGAGATGCCCCTATAAAAAGTGATTATTTTACTAGTATTTTCTCGTCTAGCGTGAACACATTTGCAGATAGGCACAGACATGCTGCTTATCATAACAAGTACTGGCAACGAACTTTTTAGTAATAATAATATTGATGACCTTAAATGACCTTGAACCTCCAAAATGGCAAGTTTAATGTTTTTTGCGATTTTCGGCTGCGGTACACACTTTTAGGGTGAACTGTGACGAAATGGCTGGAGATAGACCAAGACAACCTGCGAAGAGAAACTGCTAAGGCTGTCGCGCGTCTCATGAGCTTTGCTCATATTACTTGTTATGGCTGCCATAAGCGCAAGCAATTAATGTTTTACTGCTGATGTTTACTTTTTCAGTGCGTAATCTTCGAGGTCCCTCGGTCGATCGCCGCGAAACTTTGCCTTGTCGGGAATTTGCTGCAGTATAAAAATGAGATTTTGACAATTGGGATTTCCTATAAAACTTGTCAAGGGAATATTTAGATTACTGCATAATAGTCTACAATTAAATTTGATAATATTGTTTTATGACAAATTTCGTTCTTAGACAGCGTCATTGTCGTTAATTTTACTAAGCTGTACAATGATAGGAATACAAGAGGGGATAAAAGTAAAACTGCTAGCCTTCTTTGTACACAAATTTCAGTAAAATACTGGAAATGATTTTGTGTTTTTGGTAGTTACGTAGTTGAATTACGGGCGGCGGTTTACGCGTCAGGTGACTCCAGCGCCGACTGCAAACTATTGTTGGGATGAGTTCATACTGTCGGCGCCTGCTACCATCGACATCTGGAAGAACGGCCGCAAACATGACGACAATAGGCGCCGGCAACTCTGTTTGTCATATGCCGCGTACGAATGTTTTGACTGTTGACACTCGGTGCTTAATTATTACCAGTTCACTGCACTTCAATGGCGGGCCCTAATGTTTAGCTGCTATTGATATACCAAACCATAATCCATTCAACGAGATCTGACTGGCTGTGCATAATTCAACCGTCAGCTTCGGCGTTGGATACAGAAATTATTTGTCGTCGTTTTCTCTAAACGGTTACTTGAGTTGATAGAAACCGAGTTTCAGAAAAGATGCTCATCAAAATTGGACTCGTTCGTTCGTCCACTATCGCCACTCTCGTCTTGACCGTCATTTACACTTTTACAATCTGCACAGGTTTCGCTTCGTTTCATACTGCATTTGTACAGCTTAATACTTAAAATTATTTGTTTTAACTTATTATTTTATTACCGTAGTTTCTAAAACGCAGCACAGAAATGCAGCATAACAACAGATACTCTCTATTTGATGCTTAGGTTGCAGAAAACTTTTGCTTGCATTTACACAAAAAAAAATTTTTAAATGTTAAAAGCCATGTTGTCCATTGTCCATTGTCCAAATCAGTGTTTGAATTACCGGAGGAGTTGAGGGTTGAACCTCCCAACTGTTTTCTCAACCCCTTTAACACACTGTCAATTTATGTACTGGGGGGATCATATACATACTTCATACATATGATTTAGCCTACATCACAATTTTGATCGGTCAACGACCGTCGAAAAGTTCAACTTCCAGCTAATTGTTTTCACAATTCAAACACTGGTGTCAACAAGTTTCACTCTTACGCTTTATTCTGCCTTGCAAGCGATGTTGTCTTGCTGCAACAACGACACTGCCGATCACATAAACATGATATTTCGGAACCGCAGGTCTGGGTGTGAAATTATGGATCAACAATCTTGCGCCAATGGACGCTCGCTTCGGTTAACGTCGTTTAATGTTAATAATGTGTCAGGCGAGTCGGCGAAGTCGTTTGTACCAGTTGTGACGATTCCTGGTGATAAGCGGGCGTGCGCAGTGGACGAACCTAGCAGCGTGCTGAATCTGACGGGTGTCGACGGCGGCTTTGCAGAGATGTCTCAATGTGCCATGCAGTGTACACGGCTCACCGACTGCACCGGCTACAACGTCAAGCTCGACACGAAACTCTGCCAGATCTACTCGTACGAACCCACACGATTTGCACTCGTACCTGACTGCGAGTACCGACAGGTACCTACATCACAATTTTGATCGGTCTACGACCGTCGAAAAGTTCAACCCCTCAGCTGATTTTTTTCACAATTCTACATTATGTGTCTTAAATTACACTTGTTAAATCGTTTATGTATATTAAAAATAACAGTGGTCCCAGAATACTGCTCTGAGGAATTCCACTTTGCACTCTGTACCAATCTGAGTAATTTCCACTAACTACGACCCGTTGTTTTTGATTGCACAATTTAAGAAGTCTTGAATCCAACATGATTTGTCTTCTTTGAAAAATTGCTGATGATTGTTTCGAGTAGGCTTAAAATTCATGACATGTTTTCCATTTGATATCGTTGTTCCATGTTTGATATTAGAGTTTTTCGTTTACAGTGTCTGTCTTCAAAGAGAAATGACGTTGTAATTGGTGCTTATTGCAGGTGTACTCGCTTCAGCCAGCAAACAAACCAGCAGGTATGACTTTTGCCTCGTTGTTAAGACCGACAAATCCATCAAGTAAAAAATACAACGGTTCTTAGCAAAATCAATGTCAGTCCAAATTAACACAACAATATCAATATACAGCTTAAGGATGTGCTACAGTCGAACGTGAAGAATAAATGCCAGGGTCTGAATAAGTTACTAGGGTATCGTACAATCACTACAGATTATTAATTCGCAAAAACAATGTGGCACGCACCTCACCGATGTCATAGGCGCAGTCTAATTCGACGGTTTGTTCAACTCCGCATGCAGCATATTGTATAGGCCGCACTTTAGTGGCTAGAGAAATCATTACAAGAAGTTTTCGATCACTTCACTTTGGTGTTATTTTAAAACATTCGACGAAATAGTAATTATCTTCTTTATCTAATCAGTGCTTGAAAGCATCGTTTTTTGATCGTACAGACAACGTGCTGCTGAGAGTGGCTGATGCTTCGTTCGTGGCTGCCTGTCAATCGCACAGCGTCAGCCGCTATTACAACTGTGACGTCATCAACGACGCGAACATTCTCAATAATCGCACTTGGCTCACTTGCCCCACATACCTAGGCAAGACACTTTGATCATTGAGTTTGATGTCTACAGATAATATCGATAATTATACGAAATAACAATAGTTGTCATAGCTGAGAAGCAAACTTAACACAGTTGGCTAAACGCAAAAAAGGAAAACAGCATTCCAAAAGTTCTGTTCAGACACATTCCGATAAGCTCAATTTCGGATACAGCGTTTAGTCGCTGTACGCCTAAAAATTGACCAATTTAAGGAATGTTAAAAAGAAGACTGAAATTAATCATAGTACAGATAAACTGAACATTTTCTTTAGAATATGCTATCATCCTATGGCTTGCTTTTTTCTCTACTGCTCTTCTATCAAAGATTTACTTACTTACTTATCATTACAGAATCATGTTCAACAGAATTACATTTGCAGGATGCCACAAAAATGAAGAATCACTCAGTTCTCCCTTTGATTCAAACCAGGAGCCGTCCAGCAGTAGGTGCTGGATACTTGTGCAGTCTAACGACGGCAGTGATAAGCAGTTCTTCAACCGTGACTGGAACAGCTACCGCGACGGATTCGGTGACGCCTCAGGGAACTTCTGGATCGGCAACGAACATCTTTATCAACTGACTCAAGTTTTCAATCAAGGTTGGTATGACTCTGCTGTTTTACACAGAAATTTTGTCCGATGTGTTGACAGCATTGATTCTGCTTCATTGTTTAGCTACGAGTATGTTCGTAATGTCTGAGACATTTTTAGTTTTCTTGATACGATTGCTGTTCAATGTCTTCGAAATACTGCACGGCGTTGTAGTCTATATGACGCAGTGGTAATGTAGGAAATGTTGTCGAACGTTTAAAGAGTGATAGAGCTTTACAGAAGTCCACTGATTTTCCGGGTGCATTTGTTTCAGGTTGTCGTTTACGCTTGGAGATGAAGATAGCATCAAGTGGTCAGTGGCTGTGGGCGGAGTACGACAACATGTACGTCGAATCAGAGAACAACTTCTACACTCTGCGTGTGACCGGCTACCATGGCAACGCGCCGGTACCATGGCAACGCCGGTGATGCTTTCAACAATGAATACAAAGCAAGATGGCGCTCAAACGGAAGGCCATTCACTACGTTTGACGCTGACAACGACCTGTGGGATAATGGAAATTGTGCGGGTAGGATTGTTGGCGGTTGGTGGTTTGGACATTGTTCGTCGTCCTGTCTGATGTGTGCTGGAACGTCCTGGACATATGGATATGCTCCGCCATGGACCTCACCCGGCGTCAGCCGCATGATGCTACAGTGCTCCACGCCGTTAGTTTGGGGACGCTGAATTTGCAGGATCTGAAAATGGCGGATTAAAAGAAAACAACGACTAAAAATTGCAACACCTTGAAAATGACGGACCTCCACTGTTGCAATAGCTGATCGTTTATAACAGCATCACCAGACGCACATGCAGTGCAGTCAGACACAGCAGATCACGTTTTCGCAGATTACTATGATTACGTATGTAGGCTGCCTTCGCAACAAATACTAGTAGCGAGCTTTTTAGTAGTATCAACATCGATTATTTTGAAAGACCCTAAACTTCCAAAAGGGTTTTATTGTTTTTTGGTGATCTTCGACTGTGGCGCACACCGCAAGAATGAATTTCGACAAAATGGCTAAAGATAGAAGACAACTTGCGAACAGAAACTGCTATAGGCTTTCGCGCGTCACGTGAGCATTAGCTCAAATTTTTATTTTCAGTTTCCACGCGAAATCAGCCACAGTCTGTGCTTGCATTTTCAGTCGCTGTTAGTCTTAGTATACAGAGTGGCCTAATAAATAGTAAGCCCCAACATTTCTATCATAACTCCATCAACGAGATCTATTGATTTACTTCGAAATTTTTTTCACCCATATACTGCAGTAAATTTGCAATTAAACATTTTCCCCTACACTCGCATGTCGCTAGACGAGGTTTTTCTTGCAAAATCTCGACAGCTTTGGAATAGGCGAGTGAAAAGTTTACTGCGTAGACCTACGTTATTATTAATGTCATTAGGGCATTAGAGGTTAATATTTACATTATGCGGTATATAAATCCACGTTTTACTTACTTACTTTACTTATACTGCAAGTTTCAGTGTATTTTAAGCTGGTTATATTTTACGACGAGTTGTGAACGTGGTGGTATAGGGCCTACTGGTAGTGGTAGGGTATCTAAACTGATGTGGCTGTAGTGGACGAATTTTGAAAATCCGATAATATTTGACAAGTTGTGACTTGTAAATATAGCAAAGTTAGGAGCTCACTTTTTATGGATCGCGCGGTACAACAAGCATTTAAGCATGATGCATCTTGTGTTATAATGCGTCGCGCATTCTGCACTGTTCACGGTACGTTACTTGATGCAACTTGACACTGAAACTCGAACGATTGACAACGTCGCTTGTGCATGCATTTTTAGAACACGTTTGTGATTTCTAACGCCGCTTGTAATCTTTGATGACATAAGGAAAAATGAATTTACATCTCTGTTTATTTTGGTATGTTGTCCTTGTCGTCATCAGCAGATGTGCTGTTCAAATGTTTCATCAGACACCGGCCTACGACAACGTTGCGCAGTTAGCACTTGTGTAAGTACAGCAGCACTTTCACGTATAGAAGTCTCTCAACAATAGGCCTATCTGAACTGGGAAATTTGTTAAGTCGTTCTTTGTGAGCTAGGCCTAAATGTGATTATATAAAAGCATAATGCTAGTCAGTCTCAGTTTTGCCAATAACTAACGTGCTTACTAATGATCCGTGAACATGAGCGGCGTTAGGTTTTCAGAGCTAGGGGATCTGGATCCTGGACCTTCCCGCCCGCCGCCGCTCCTGTCCGTAAATATATTACGCTACCAATGCGAGTGAACAGCAAGTTTTACGATGCAAACAACAGCAATGACTTTCACTTCAGTCCAAATTAATTTAACGAGATAAAACGACGAAGAACAAACACTAAACTGAGCAGAAGAATCCTACAAGAACATGTTCACACTCATAGCGAATAAAACTGCCAAACTTCCTAACTTATTTAACGACAAGCACATAGAAATTTTTTTACCAATTTTAATAAATTTTTTACAGTTCAAACTTTTATTTTACCAGCAATCGCATATTGATGTTTTTAAACAGACGACCGGCTGTTCACCGCTAACGTCAAACAGCTGCGTTGTTATATTGCTATTGCTAATACAATACTTTTTGCCGTATTGCTAACAAGCCCAGATGGCAATATTTTGATTTGCTGTAAACTTGTCAGACATAAAATTTGTAAAGCAAGCTGTAGGCTTACGCGTTAAAATGTTGTGCATTTGCTGTAGGCTTTCGAGTCAACTTGACGTGTGAGGTTTAAATTCGGAATCAAGACTTGACTTTCACGTCGTGACTACAAGCCTGCTTTCAATTTTTGTGAACTTTCTTGCACAACAAATTTTGGATTTCCTATAGATTATTTTACTAGCTGCGAATTTGTCGCATTGTATTCGTATCGCCTTTTGTACAATCAATCCACAACAGATCAATAATGAAAGCAAAGTCTAGACTTTAGGAAACATTTTTAGTTTATTTTAGTTCACAGATGTCGCCGGCGAGCGGGTCTTTGTCTTAATTCGGCGGAACGAATCAATGACAGTGGAAAGACATCTGACGCCGATCTCAAATCTTGCCGTTAACAGCGAACACAACTTGGCTTCCGTCCACTTGCTCTGTGACTCGAACAGCAACTGATATCAACCACAAAACCGCAAACACTCCGTCAATATTCCACGAACGGGAACCTCGATAGCATAGATTCAAAAAAATTAACAAATATGGCAATGATTATTTTGATAAAAATTATTATTGTGGCGATTTGCATAATGTAGTTCTTTACAAAATCATCCGTGATATACAAGTGCTAAATATCATTAAGTGTAGGCCTATATATCGCATAATGTTTTCTATCTACACTGTGTCTCAAAAAAACCGGACCCCTGCTACCTTTTGCAATAACTCCAACAGTCCTGGTTCAATAGCAATAGATTTTGACAAAAGTAATCGTTAGAGAATCAGCACTTAATAGCATATGTTACTTTGCGAGAAATTTTAAGAACAGAGTACCAGCTGAGGTTTTCCTGTGGCATCAACAGTAGAGGCAACTGCACTGCAGTACTCCAACGAACCAACAACGTCAGTTAAGAAATCATTAAATGTTATAACGCCAACGTTTGAAGTTGAACGAACCGTTGATTAGCAACATCATAGTCAGAAGTTACAGCAGATGTTCAAATTGCTGTCCCTTTACTCGAACACAGGCCCGGAGACGT
>Ga0209367_1006573_pt1 | contig 16066 bp, 10 predicted proteins | sample WorMetLIZISLAND2_FD_187412 | JGI IMG/M metagenome (GOLD analysis project Ga0209367, IMG submission 187412) | Marine gutless worms symbiont microbial communities from Max Planck institute for Marine Microbiology, Germany - Olavius geniculatus... ... | reverse complement strand
CCTTGCCCCGGGTGCCCTCGTTGCCATGGCAACGGCCGTTCCCTCCGTCTGTCCGTACTCAGCTGCAAGGACGGCCCCATAGCGGGCGGCCCCTCAACGGCCGCACCCTCTTGTTAAACCACGTCGCACCCTATGTCAAATTGATGATGCGAAGGTGAGCCATCTGATGCAAATAATCGCCGTGTAATGTAACACTTTGGGGCATCTGTGTTTCACACGGTAGTGCGTTGACATAAACTAAGTGAGGTGGTAAGTGAGTGCACCGTACATAATAATATTGTCTTGGCCATCTTTACACCAAAAATTATCAAATTTGAAGGAAATTTGACAAAATTGTGCCAAAACAATTTTGACTGTTTTTGAGACGCGGTGTACACGTATCATGATATGAAATAAAAGTTATAAAAAAAATAAAATTTTTTGTTTTCCCTGTCTCTATATGTTTACTGGCTGGAACCGGAAGCGCATATTTTTTTTTAGGTCTTACATGTATCCGGTGGTTTAAAAAACGGAACCCTGATTTCATTTTGCGATAACCTGGCAGTGTCCATCGACTGTAACCATTTTTACTGTTACAAAAAAATTCATAACGCATAAAATTAAAATTAAGCCGGACACCTCACTTTCATTGTGTAATTACTTTACCTAACAAAACACATACCACTTCCAAAATTGACGCTCCACGTTTGCTTTATCGATGTTAATGACTTATCAGCAACCTCAAAAATAAAAAGTAAACAGTAACAGTAATAATGAATTAACTAGCGCAATGTCTAAGCTCTTTACGTGCAAAATTTTAGCGATCTATTACAAGGGAAACATGCTCAAATTTAAATTAACTGACGTAACCCTACTATTAAACAGTGATCGTCTTACGTTATTCCATCCACGACTTACGTACCAGTGCGCCATTAAAAGTTTGAAACAGGCATGCAACTTTACGCGTAAACACAGTACGAAATAATAGTGTCGTCACAAAACATTGCTGTGAATAAACAAGCAAGTGTGGAATTGCTTTGAGCTAACTTTACAACGTTGCACAATGCACACCGGAAATGTAACGTCAATTCTGGGAGTAGTGTGTGTTTTGCTAGGTAGGGTTATTACACAATAAAAGTGCGGTGTATAGCATAATTTTATTTTTTATGCATTATGGATTTCTTGTTTTAACAGTAAAATAATCAAAATCGGTGTACATTTGCAGAAGTTATCGCAAAATAAAATCAGGGCGCCCGTTTATGGCTCACGCTGTATAGCTTGGTCGTTGTGGATATGTGACGTTTCAGCCCGAGTCTGAGTCTGTACGGCAGTGGTCTGCTGAATCTGAGCGCGTCTTCCACGTCTTCGTCTGTGGTGGAACTCCGAGCTTCGCCGACAGCGGCTGGAGTGCCGGGTTGTGTGCCGGCTGGCGGTGGTAGCGGTGGTGGTGGTTGTCTGGTCTGCGGTGACCGTGCTTCGGGCAAGCACTACGGCGTGCCGAGCTGTGACGGCTGCCGAGGGTTCTTCAAGCGCTCGGTGCGTCGCAACATGCAATACACGTGCAAGGCCGAGGGTAGGTGTGTCGTCGACGCCGCTCGACGCAACCAGTGCCAGGCATGCCGCTTCCACAAGTGCCTGCGTGTCAACATGAACAAAGACGGTATGTCGCTGACCATTCTACACTGTGTCCCCGTCCCACTTTGTGATTGTCCATATCCTCGCTAAATATTAACCGATTTTCAAAATCCTTTCCCCGATGCGTTCTGTAGACAGTTGGCGATAAAGTGATTATTGAATATGCCGCCACACGTTAAATGTGTCACTGCACTACTTCGTGAAATGTAAATACACACAAATGCAAGAAAAACTAACAATAATGGACAGCAAGCGTGTTGTTAAACAAAATACGCATCCGACCAAAAATGCAGTGAATGATCTGTACGATGCTAAACTTTGTTAGATCCGTTTCTTTAGATATCTGGCTTATTGAACGATATGTTTGTTTCTGGCCTTTGTGGTTTAGCAAGCCTACCATTTGATCCACAGTGATCACGCTTTCTTTAGTACGTGTATTCCTCAGTCTGCCAATTCTCATGCCTTTGGTCAGTGCTTCATGTTTCCCAAATCGTTGTTAATAACATTTCCACTCTTTCTCTGTTGCAGTTTATTTTTTTTAAAATGCCAGTATTTTCCAAAAACTGTTTTTTTGAACCGGTACAAGTTCTTAATTAGAGCTTTGTTTTCATTGTTAAATGGCACATCACATCACCCGAACACCAGTATATTGTCACTGCATTAAAAATTATTATTTACAACAATATCGTCTGCTTTTGTTTCTAAACATCAGAAGTGTATGTAAAACTAAACACAATTCAATTTTTGTATGAAAATTGTAAAAAGTGTTTTAGAAGATAATTTCTGGCATATGTATTGTAGTGATTTTAGTGATTTTTGAAAATTTGTTTTACATGGTAGTGTAGCAACACAGTTGAAGCGCGGTGGGATATTTAACTACACTGTGTCCCAAAAAACGTCCCACTTTGTCATTTTTCATTTTTTCGCTAAATATTAACCGATTTTCAATTTTTTTCACTGGCACATACAGTGGACAATTATTAGCAATAACGTAGTTGTTGAATATCCCACCACACTGTAACTGTGTCGCTACACTACTATGTAAACCATGAACTTTCAAAAATCGTTAAAATCACTGTAATATATATGTACAAAAATAATCGAAAAATTATCTTTTAAAACAATATTTACCAATTTTCATATAAAAGTCAAATTATGGTTAGTTTTGCATACATTTCTAATGTTTGTAAACAAAAATAGACAATATCATCGTGAATAATAAGTTGTAATGCACTGACGATATACCGGGGATGTAATGTGCCATTTAACAATGGAAACAAGGCTTTAATTAAAAACTTGTACTGATTCAAAAAATACAGTTTTCGGAGGATACTGGCAGAATTTTTGAAGACAAACTGCAACAGGGAAAGACTGGTAATGTTACTAACAGAGATCCGGGAAACAGCAGTACCTGTCCTGCTTTCGCGCGTAAAAACCGGATTGATTGATTGGTTTATGTGATAATTTAAATTTGCGTTTGATTTGCACTTTTAAAAAAATTGAAAAAATACGGAGTTTGTGGCTAGAGCTCTGACTTCCTTTAAAACGCTGTAATTCGGCCATTCGGGCACGCGTGCATTATACGTTGCGGCTTGCGATCAATTATTCTTCGTTCACGTAAAAACGTAAGAACATACCGAGCTATCAGTTCGCTGTTGTCGTGGTCATGAGAAGTTGCCAGCTGGTCAGTAAACCGTTCAGATCGATCGAGAAGGACTGACGCACGCGATAGTAGGGCGGTGTCGCTCCGGTTTGATCTTTTACGTCAGTCATTGGCGCGCGAGGGTGTGATCGTCTTGAGCGCTGACGACATGGATAATTGAACCGCTATGGGCTGATCGATTAGACAACACGGTGCCACCTTAAATACTAAGAAGTTATCTCTAAGCGATCACCCATTATCGTACTAACCCGGCTTGACATAAAACAACTTTGTTGTTGTGTTCAACGACGTTGTTATATTTTTCAGAAGCTGCGTTTGTCAGCTTTTTTTAAAGAATAAAATGAATGAATGAATGATGTCAAACCGCTGCACACCAATCTACAGTCATGTGTAGGCCTATTAGCTGCTCAGTCTTAGATTGACTTCTGTTCAAAGCACCGAATTTTTGCAAGAACACCGTGTGCCAGATTGACAAAACTTTGTGGTTTAGGCGTTAATTTTTAAAAATTGCTACATATTTAAGTCACATTAAAAAATTTAGAACGTAATACGTAGGCCTATAAGCACAAGATTCAGCGTTATGTGAGTAACTTTGAATCACCAAGACTGAATGATAGTGAGTTACAGTATATAATGTCAGGAAAGTCCACGATACACATGTTCTTAGCAGACGCAAATAGGCTATTTATGTAATTCGTTACCTCCAATAATAGTCGTCGGGATACATGACGTCTCTGTTTGTGTCGTGCAGCCGTACAGCACGAGAGAGAGTCGCGCTACTTCCGGTACAAGCGAGACGGATATGACGTCATACAGAACGGCGACCCCAAACTGCTCCACTCTGCACCACTCGACGCATGCAGGTTTATTATTATTTGTTTTTTAATTATCATGATATTATTATCATTTTTCATCGTCATGGACACTGTTGCAGATCGCGCTGGACTTTACGATTTGCAGATGACGCTGACATGGTCGTTCCGTGTTCATGTATTTCGAGCTTTGGTCAGCGCATCTTCTGTTTGTTAGCACTAATCACCTTTCGTCTAAACTGAAAGACAGTGACATTAGTAGAGTACGCGGTGTTTTAAACTATGCTTCAAGACATGGCTTTTTGATAAAGCCTGTCACTGTGCCTACTTGTAACAGGTGCCTCTGAAAACTTTGTTTTCGGGCGCTTTATGAATCTACAATAATATTGGCTGATTGATCGTTTGATTGATTGACTAATAATTGTATTACCGTTAATACAAGGGCATAGGCCTATACTGAATAGCCAAATCTTTGCCGTCTGCGGTAATAAAAGTGTTAGTTTAGACAAAGACATTATCGTACATAATTCTCCGATGTATTAACAATTTTATTTGTTCTAGCGTCATGAGTTCAATTAGTTAATTTTGTTTGTTATGTTTTTGCTTATTTTATGTCTCAAGATATTTATGCTAGTTAGGTTATCCATACATGATAGAGGCTAATCGAGTCTGAAAATTTGCAATTGCTCGATATGCGTAAAGCATGTATATATGTTCCACTTTTATGCACCATCCTGTATGTATAAAGTGGCTGTCGTTGACATACACGGCGCCATTAATCGTCTTTGATCTGTATCGTTGTTACTGTGCATGTCTGGCACAGAGAGACGCAGCATCATGTCACTAGCGCCACCAAACGGCCAGCGATCGCACTAGAAGACGACGACGACGATCATGTCACGTGTCCTTCAGCGTTCAATGACCGCGAACAACCGGAAGTAGTTCGTCGGCGAGCGCCGCCGGATGTAGAAAAGAACGTCGACGACGAGCTGGTATCGCCGCCTGGATCAGAGTTCCAGCTGATGACGTCATCGTCGGAATCGCCGCCAGGGTTGTCTGTGTATCGTTCCGCGCCACTGCCAGCACCGCCACGTGTTTTTGTGCCTCCGCCACCGAGCGCCGCGGCCTTTCAGCTAGCCGCATTCCACAGCCTCTACGCGTCGCACCAGCAGCAACAGCAGCAGCTGAGACATGCTTATCATCATCCGCCGTCTCCGCATCACCTGCGCTTCTCACTCGTCACCGACTCGCCGTCATTACCTGGTATGCAGCGTCTCGAGCAATTTTTACTGCTGCAAGTTTCCGATAGAGGCAATACTAATGCTCAAAATTTTAATTTTGCCATTAAATTTTTCCAAAATGAGAATTTTCAGCCCAAAGTGTCGTATTTTTTGTTACACACGAAAGAGCAACAGCTGGTATGTGTAGAAATAAACTTCCATTTATTAGTCTACGAGTTTAAGTGAACACATGTAAAGTCCAAGCAAAACAAATTAAGCCTAACAAAACAACAGTGATTATGAGTATATTTCAGTAAAGAGTGTTAATTGATAACTAAATACTGAAACAGACTGATGTAAGCAAGACAAAACTGTGACAAGACTAAGACTTTTTGATATGACCAAGAACGAGACGCTTAAGCAAAAGCAAACGTTAGGTTTACAATGTTTAATTTAGATATCAACAGTAATGAAGCAAGAAAGCAGTATGCAGTGACTGACTGTTAGAAGTGACTGAGTGTTATGAACAAAATTAAAATGTTAAGAACGACTAAAATCGAGACCGGTCTGAGATCGGTCTTGTTCTAGAACCGTGCCGTCACAGCGTAAAATTGTCGAAATAATTCGTCTGCAGGTGTACCTGACGGGTCGGCACGGTTGCTGTTGCTCTGCGTCCGATGGGCAAAGAGCGTTCCGACATTCCTACAACTGGCGTTTCGTGATCAGGCGATCCTGCTGGAGGAGTCTTGGAGCGAACTGTTCATCCTCACTGCTGCACAACTCGGCGTCCCAGTCGATCTGCTAGGTTCGCGATACGCCGGTACTTGTCCTGCGTAAATTTCCGTCCACGGATAATGATTGTCAGATATATCAAAGTATTTCCGAGCAGTTGGTAAATTATTGCTTTTTCTATTTTTTCACGGTGAATGTCCCGTGGGACACCTGTCTTAGTGGCGCTGTTGTTACTTTTTATCTGAATTTTCTCAACGACGATGTAAATTTTCAATCAATGGGGCCTAAGCAAATCTGTGGTCCCTAACATTGTTTTCATAGGCTCCTGCTACAAGGAGGCACCGACGAAAAGCCCGTCGTCTGAGTTTAAAACATTGACTACTGATGCAGGGGTCGGCGTGTCGTCGGGGATGCAGTCTACGGATTCGGAGTTGAGTGATGTGTCGACTCAGCTGCGCACAATGCGTCAGCTGATAGCGCGTCTCCAGTCGCTCAACGTTGACCCCACAGAGTATGCCTGTCTCAAAGCTATCGTCCTCTTCAAACCCGGTAACTATAAACCACAAAAATCTGTTGCATATACGTTGTTTGTTCCGCTAACGGGGTACCGAATGCGAAGAATGCAAAAATGAAGCAAAACTGAAACTGGCATGCAATTTTGTTGCTGGCAGTTTTGAACGGGCTTTAAACTGCATGCTCAAAATTGTTTGAGAAACAAAATCGCATTCATGTTTTACGTCAAGTTAGGTCTTGATCGTCCAGCTAGCCTACTTTCGGTCATAGATGCTAGTGCTATCAACTCCCTTCACTGTTTTCGGTCTTCTGCCATGTTGCACAATGTCGTTCTTAGTTTTCCAGATGTTTTTCCAAACTTGGTTGGCTCTATTTAGGTTTTTTTGATGTAGTTGATCCATCTCTTCGACGGCCTCCTCGAGTCATGATTTTTTCCACTTGGCTGCTCATAATAAACTCTTCTAGCGTTTCTTTTTCCATGATTTTGTTTCAGTTTTATATGTAAGCTTTCCCTGAACGTACAGAATCACTTAAACAATAAACGGTAGTATTTCCAACATTAGGACTCGGTATAAACGGAAAAGAAAGCGAAGGGAAATGCAAAAAAATTTGGCTATGTATGGCGTTGCGTGTATATATGTCTGTGTGTGTGGCGACGTTGATCTATACAGAGCTGAGTGACTTGCGAGACTCGCTGCAAGTGGAACGCTATCAGGACCAGGCTCAAGCGATGCTTAGAGAACACGTGTTGAGCGTCGCCGCGACTAGACCAGCGCGTCCGCGTGCCTCGGCGCTCGACGGTCTCTGCACTGACGACTCACACAATCGCTTCGGACGTCTACTGCTGGTGCTGCCGCTGATCAGGAGCGTCAAACCTCGCGCCCTTGAGCTCTTCTTCTTCCGAGCACCAGCAACAACCTCACCGCTCGCTGGTGCCGCAGTTACGCCGCTACCTGTCGAGAGACTGCTGTGTGAAATGTTTAAGAACTGGTAGCAGTGTAGCAAATGAACAACAGCATACAATGTGTCTCAAATAGCTAAATTAGACCACGATGAACTTATATTGACAAATACATCACCTATCTTTCTCATGGAATATCAGTTTGCTACATTAATTACTGTGATGGTTATGTTGCAAGTTTTGCAAAATTTATCGTACTTTTTATGAGATACAAACGTTTAGAAATGACACTGCTACACGAGTCCCAGAAACGAGCCAGGCATGGGCTTGGGCTCAAACGCCCTCCACATTTTTGGTTAGCGCCCCCTAAAGAGTTCAGCCCATTGCGTATAGGCTACGTCAAATCAAATTAAGGAGTCCGCACGTCGCCCTTCTTTACTCCTGCACCCTGCAAAAATATCTAAAACTCATTGCGTGGAAATAAATAAGATAAATATAATTTAGGAGCAGTTGCTGCGGAACCGATAGGCAAGGCAGGGGCCATGGCCTTTACTTTTTAAAAGTATTTATTTGGCCTGCTCGCTTTTTTTCTCCGCAAAGCACTACACGGTGTTTCACAAGACACCCGTTTTCTTTTTTTCATAATTCACTCAAATAATGGCCAATTAACACGACATTTTCATCAGATGTAGCCGAAGAAATACTCATTCAGAATACTTTGACAAAATATATTCTTTGCTAGTCGCAATGTAATGCTGACGTCATTAATGTGCCGTGAGTATACAAACTTGCTTGTCGCAACCGGTGCCGACAGTTGCTGAATAGCTGCCCTGCTTCGATGGTGAACTACATCTGGTAATTCTGGTTTGCTGATGACAGACAAACTGTTTCAGTTTTACCACTGCAGTCACAAAAATGCCTAAAACGATCACTTTCGCATTGGTGCTGTGCAGACATGCGCGCTTCTGTGAACCGTGTGCCATGCGTGTGTCAGAAATGGCTGCGGGATGCCCTGTTTGCCGTACAGATATCACTATGGTAATTCGCATTTGTTCTTAGACTATGCCAACCCACCTTGCAGATACTCGAACATTGAAACAAGTCTCGCGATGTCCACCCTTGCTACATGGTCTCACGTTGTCCAGTCTCGCGATGTCAGTTCCCACAATTTTGATGGTCTCGCGATGTCAGGTCTCGCGTTTTCAGTCGCCCATCTGCAAAGCCAAAATAACGACTGAAACATACATCACTTCCGGAAATTATGTTCTAGTTTCTGGACCGACTAACTGAATCTGTTCTTCATCGAAAAATAGCATTTATCATCTTTATTTTACACTGCTTCACTCATCTAAGTATAGGAACGCATTTTGCGGTGCAATTTCTTTAAAATAAACTGTGCGAGCAAGAGAAAAGTCAACGCCTGTCCGACACTAGGCTACGTTCCTTTGACGATACAGTCACTACAGCGGTTATACGAAATTACGGATAATATGAAAAAAACATAGAATCTTTTGACGAAGACGCCGTTGCGGAAATGCTAACAATAGTTAACTGCATAGTTGCAAACGGTAATGTAAACCACTGAAAACCGAACTTTACACAAGTGATAATACTGAATACACGCAGCGGCGTACTTGGCATTTTAAAAAGAAAACAAAAAGTCTACAGACAAAGTCCCCGAGAAGCTGGAACCTCCTTGTTAACTGATACATAAATTAATATGTTTCATGAAGCAAAATTGTGCAACATGTATTTTCAGCGTTGATCGGGCCACGGCATGCTGTCCCTTTCTAACTACGCCACTCAGCCACTGGTTCAGACACAACCGCAACGTTCACGATAAAAACCGTCTCAATTCATATGATCATTTCTGTCCATGGCTTGCAGTCGGATATAAAAACTTTTAACCGCTAACGGAAATGCTGTCACACAAGACAGATTTCGATCGATGACAAAACTGTTGTCTGACGTCGGCTTTACGTCAGTAGCGTCGATCTGTCATCAATATTGGGAGGGACGAATGGCGAGGCGCCGCAGGCACCGAGAATGAGACGCAGCAGGCGTTGAGTATAATGAAAAATTGGGAAAATGGGAGTATTCCTTTCCCAGTCGACTTGGAGGTCTGGGGAAGCGACATAAAGTCCCACAGCGGGGTCCAAGGCAGAGATGCGTCGCAAAATAAATTTGACGCGTGTTAGACTCATGGAACACTTCCGGTAGAACGACAATGTAACGAGTAAGAGACAAATTTTTTTGGTCCCTTTATGCTTCCCCCTGATAGGCTTTTCAGTCAGAAAATTGGGACGTTCATCACGGCTACCTTGGCTACACTACAGGACATGTCTAAATGTTGGGGCTCCGTCCCCCCCCCGACCCTTAAGATCGACGCCACTGATTCACGTTGATTGGTTAGCAACTGTCACTGGTTGTCTGTCGCCTGACGACGGCGCCGCACAGTCTCGAGTCGTCGTCAGGAAGAGATAATGTCGCCAGCAGACAGGACGAGCAATGACATCGACTAGCTGGTGTTGTGAGGAACGCTGTAGGTCGACCCCCAGACACTGATAGCGAATCAGCACCTCCGCAGCCTGCTGGCCAGAAGTACGTCGACGCCACGCTCTCCAGCACGTCGTACTGGTGATGTGGCTGCTCAGAGTCCACCACGTCGCCCCCGCCGACCGACCTGTGCAGGTAAATAAGTAACAGAAACAGTTAGATTGTCACATAACGTAAGCGCCACTGCATGCATGGGCAGCGTACAGTCACAAAGGGGCGGGACCCATGGGTTTTCAGACAGAACCGGGAGACAGCCACGAAAAATACGGAAATGACGTGTTTGGGCAGACTGTTCCAGACACGAGCGACAAACGCACTTAGACACACAGAGACAGCGAACATATCGGCTGGGGACTGTAAATAAAAACAGGGCAGTGACAAACAGCAAATATTCTAGAAACAAGGCCCACAAAACAGTCAAAGAAATCTCGGCACAGGCCACTAACAATAACCGAATGTTTATTCAATGTAGTACAACACTTAGCGGCAAAAAGTAAAATTGTGTCCACGCCGTCTAAGAGTGTCCGAAGATCTACAAACAGGCAAACAGTTCAAACAACGGTCTGGTCCTTGCATTTTCAAAACAAGAAATTTGAGCTAATGCTCACAAGACACGCGAAAGCCTATAGCAGTTCCTGTTCAGTAGTTTAGCTGAAAATTGAGGTGTTCACGCAAAGTTAATATACAAATACCAAATTCTTTATCTGGATCGCAAAACGATAGTTGCGTGTGGTAAAGATTTGGTGATCCTAGCTTGCACCATTTTTGACTGATCCACCCGTGTGACAGACGGACGGACGGACGGACAGACAGACAGACAGAATTGCGATGGCTAATGATGGCTAAGATGCGCTGAAAGCAGTAGCTGCTTTCGCGCGTAAAAAACAAATCACATGAAACATCAATAGATAGCATAGCCAGAAACAGATTAGCATTCACCTGGCCACGTCTGGAAGCACACACTGGAAGTGCTGGAGGTGATCATGGTCGTGGTCGTAGTTGACGGAGGTGGGTGGAAGATATGTGGTAGTAGCGGCACGGAATGGCGGAGTGATGAGTGACTTCTGATGAACGGACGACGACTCGTCAGTGCGATGACGTCGACGATGACGTATAACGACGACAACAACAGTCAACGTCAGTACGGCAGTAAAAACACAGCATGACGTCGTGATTACACCGACCACCAGCAGAGACAGTCGGTGCTGCTGTGATGACGTCAGTGACTGCTGTGACGCCGCCGCCGTCTGGCGAATGTCGTCTGTACCAACAACGTCAACATTCACTATGCATACACTGTGAAAGATACATAGCAGCTTCGTTATGCTAATGTTCTTCAGCCACTGATTCGAAGAAGACAAAAAGCAATTTTTGTTCTTAAGTCAGATCAGGTAACAGCACCACAACTGCGTACATCTGTATTCTGTAACGCTAAATTCATGGTAAGTTTTTGCACACTAATGTCAGAAATTTCATATTTTACTAAACAATGACAAATGTGATTTTTATCCGGCCCTGGCGACAGCTGCTGTTGTTCTATTAATAGTGTTCGAACTAGGGCACTGTGCGCTAACTGAAAATGACAAGCGGAGAGACGAAATTAAAGAAGCGTACCGAATAAAACGTTCAAATAAGCGTGAGCGGACGACACGTGGCCGGCTGCAGTGGACAGCGAACAGATATACAGGCCAGCATCCTGAGCCGTGACGTCATCCAACACCAGCCTGCTCTCGTAGATCGATCCCGATGACGTTATTATGACGTCAACCCGACCGCCGAAGCCCTGCTCCAGCGTCACGTAGCGGCCTCCACGCACTGACGTCACCGTGACGTCATCGCGCGACCCCGCCCATACACGTCTCAGCCACTGCAACAGCATAACTATCTTTTTAATGCGGCTGCTAAAAGAAAATATTTACCTTTCGTAGTTTTCGATGTTTTCGTTCATAACTTAATCAAACACCCCTGCGTGATAAGTGAAATTTGTTATTAATATAAACAGGCAGCCAAAAAGGATATTTTGAATTTATTCCACCATTAAAACTTTGGGCTGAGATGATAAAATCTGCTGTTCCCAAGAAGCTGTTGTTCTCTTTTTCCAGGAATAACTGGAAATTCTCGGAATAACTCGAGTTTCAAAAATCAGGCATCAGAGACAAGGAACATTGCATTACACTGACTTACGCACTATTCGCAAAAGATACGTATTGTAAAATTGATACCTGTACATGTGGTAGATAGTTGCTGCTGCTGCTGGCACTGACAGTGCAGCGAAATGTTGCTCTCTGTCCTGCTGAGACGCTGACGTTGCTAGGATACGGCGCTGTCAGCGACACGCTCGATTCAGCAGTCTCTGCAACGCCAAATAACGAAAACACACACGATTTCTCTTACTATTGCTGTATTTTTATCGCAAATTCAAACATCACATCAGACTGCATACGTCTGTTTGAATTTATCCGCAATTCCTCTGAGCCTCTTGATCATAATGCTGCTAGCGTAAATATATCGAAAAGTGCATCTACGACACGTCGTAGATGACGTCATACCTGTGACGTGGACGGTGTAGGTAAAGTTGACGGTTCCTGCCTTGTTGAAGGCACGACACGTGTAAAGACCGGCATCGTTTGACGTCACGTCGTCCAGCTGCAGCGACAGACGGTCATCATCATCGACGAACAGCTCTTCGGCGCTGTCCAGCAGCAAATCATCCACCAACCTCGACCTCGCCCTTGATCTTGACTCTGACCTCGACTCAGTGCCCCCGTCAGAGTGGCGACGCCGGCGCCGGTGGTAGCTTGTGTGCCGACGACTGTAAGGATGTCGAACGCGTCTGGAACTGGACGGAGCACCGCTGTCGCCAGTGGGCGGGTCGTCGTGGTTATCGTCGTGGTACTGGTAAGACGGCGACGACGACGTGGATGCGGGTCCTGAGGCTGAGAGCATCTTATCGTCCTTGAACCACTGAACTTCGACGCGCGGCCTGCCCACTGCGTCACAGCGAAGTCGAACTGAGTCACCGACCGAGACGGACACTTCGGCCGACGCCAGCATCGCCTGTAGGCTAGTAAACACCGGCGCCACTGCAAAGCACACGAATACACGCTTGAATACACATCACCGACTAGATGACTCTGTCTGTCTGGTAATTAGCCTTTCTAACAGAAAGAATTTGAAAATTGGGGTGATGAATCACCATTCTCTGGCAACTGATTATGTTCCTTTCCATCTGCGTTTTTGACCATTTCTTCACGTAGCTTAGCCTACGTTTTAAAAAACTGTTTTCGTTTTTTTCCAACTTTTCAATCTTCTTCTTTGTTTAACTGAGCTATATTTTATAACATACCGACTCACTGTGCACAAAAGCGCACCACCGGGCTAGCATCTGCTTATTGCATTCCGACAGAAACATCTGCAATATGGTGCACTTATTACACCTCAAATTGGCATATGCTTTGCCATCGATATGTCTTTAAAAGAATTTGTCATTTTTCCCTATTACCATCCTGCATTTTCAGCGTCCAGTATCTGAGAAAACTTGCCAGTGTAAAGTGATCATATATGCTGTACATTTCGACGGGACAACTACCACTCCAGCACCAAATCGCATACAAGGTCGCATCTAGTGCGCGGTTTAAGCATAAATTGGCAACAGCTGTTGATGTTGTACGCAGGCCTATTAACGCTGGAACTGTAGCAGAAATGGAATTCCGCTAATAAACAAAACTATCTGCAAGCGGAGACCTCACATATCGTGAAGACAAATCACCGTAGCAACAGTTAGAGCTTAACTGCTGTTCTTGACCCACGGTGAAGTCACGCTGATGCTGATCATTAGTCAACGCGATATTCCAAATTCCAATGTTTTCATAAATCAGTTGAGCAAATTGTACATAGCGTGAGAATCAAATCGAAGACGAGTTGTTGATGATAAGCTATCCAAACTAAAAAATCGCGTGTCGTTGAAGTATTCATCTTTTTAGCAATTAGGGTGGTATAAAAAAAGAGCGTCGTTAACCAAAAAAAGTTCGAAAAAAATGACCTTTAGTAGTACCGTACGTACTTACTCAACGAACTTACGTATTGGGCTATTTTTAAGCGAGCATAATCATAATCAAGGCGATCTAAAGTTGTGTTTTGTGCCGCGGCGGAAGTAGGCCTAACCTAAGAAAACGCACAGGCCGCTGTATAGTAGTTCGATCTGCACATTAATCAGCGATCTTTGATCGTCAAAACATGCACCCTGGTTAGACTGTGCACGGTGGGTGGCCTGCCCTCGATGACCGCACACGAGACATATCACAGCTGCTGACAACGAAGTCCCGGCCGTCTGTCTATCAACTGGAATAATCAGAGACAGTGCGCGGCGTATTGTCTCTGCACTCAAAGACCTAGGCAGTGCGATGTTCTCACATTAAAGGTATAAAATACAATTTTTATAAAGTAACATGTGAAAGATCAATGCAAAAAAATCCATCATAGTTTATTTTTTTATTATTTTATTCTCTAAACACATTATAGAGCGAATTGACGACAGTAACTACTGGTGTACGATACCTCCTTTCTGGTGAATTTCTCGGAAGAATTCTTCGTCAAAGTCTGCTGGCAATTCATTGTTGTCGTCCACTGTCGACAAAACACACAGCACTGTGATAGCAGACAATCTCACAGACAACTTGTGCATCGCGAATTAATTTATGAAGGAACTGTATAGACCGCTAAAATATTCGATAAACAGTATTTATACTTAGTTGTATTCATCGATGATAACAATCATAAGATGGCAAGCTTTATAATAAACCTGACAAGATAAAGCAGCGGCCTTACTGGCCATGATCCCCGAGAACTGAAAAATCAGCCTCTGAAACCTCAAATAATGATAACTGGCGCAAACATCGAGCAACTGCAGATACACGCAAAGCAAGAGCACGTACACGCCGTAAACAGCCGTATACGTTGAAAACTTCAACTTGAGGACAAACATTGTAGTCTTTTTTTTGTTCATTGAAATCGGATGAAGTACTGCTGTTTAAAGCTGTAACGGTCGGCTGAGAGGTTTCTCAGGTTCTTCTCACACAATCAGCGGGGTTCGTGTGTCTAAACACTGGCATACTGATTACAGACCGATGGACCAAGGTGGCTTTTGATCCGCTCCTTGTATCCTGCGGGCATGAAGGGCGACGCACTGGAAGCCCGTGGATTAGAACATTGCGTTTCATTGGAAGCATGTGGAATCCGGGGTTCAGACGGACTAGCGCCAACTTCTGTCAGTCCGTCAGACAGTCAGTCAGGACTCAGGACCGGCAGCAGTAAAATGTTGGCCACCAGCGACGACTCATAGATCAGCCAAGACAGCGCTGACAATGCGCTCGTTGTTGTCTTCACCCAGCGCGACCACCCAACGTTCGCCACACACCATTACCATCTACTAACGTACGGCGACAGCCTGCTTCACTTCCTTCTTGTTGACATCGAGGCGCCGCAGCACTGGCGTAACTAATCGCTCGGTCGCTAGGCGGCGTTGGTGGTCGATTCGTTATTGCAGCGACGAGACGACACGACGAATGCCAGACGCCAACTAGTCTGCGGTAGGTCTTGCAGACAACGTACTCGACTGGCTAATAGACACAGTCACAACACAGTACCGCAGACCTGCAACTAGACCATACACTCCACGCACCGTTGAATTACACAAAATAGCTCTTCACTATATCACGCAAAATAGCTAATGATCGCAATACCGCACTGTTTACCCGCGCTTCAGTCAACAGACATATTTTCAGCAGTGCATAACGCCGAAGTCAATGTCAATTAGTCAGCAATGCGGGACAGAAACGGAAGTTCCACACAAAAACCCTCAAAATGTTGTTCTGAAGAGTTTACCGATGACGACCAACCGACACGGGCATAGGCTTAATCTCTCGGGCATTTGGGCGTCGCAAAAAGGTCGCATATAGCTCCTAATGAGCGAACCCATCTCAGAGCTACGGAGCGTCACTTGTCATATGGGATCACACAGTGTTACCTGCCACCCGACAGAGGTGAACGCGCCCCG
>Ga0209367_1006572_pt1 | contig 16066 bp, 8 predicted proteins | sample WorMetLIZISLAND2_FD_187412 | JGI IMG/M metagenome (GOLD analysis project Ga0209367, IMG submission 187412) | Marine gutless worms symbiont microbial communities from Max Planck institute for Marine Microbiology, Germany - Olavius geniculatus... ... | reverse complement strand
TGCAAAGTCAAGTGAACGCTGGTCAGCTTTTGTTAGAGAGCAGACTTCCAGTCCGTACAATAACACAGGTAGGCATTTTGTTTTAATTAGGTGAAGAACCACTTCCTCAGAAGCGGCTCTACCAACTTTGCCATAACAAGCACTGGTGACGAGCTACTTAGGAATGTCAAAGTCGATGACTTTGAATGACCTTGAATTTTCAAAGTTTCAGTAAATTTTTTGCAATATCGGACTGCAATGCACATTTCAAGAGTGAATCGCGGCGAAATTGCGGGAGATAGACCAAGACAACTTGCACATGAAATTTTTAGCATTGAACATAGATTTCAGCAGGCTAGGTTTCAATCTTTTCTACGTACGAGGCCGGCGCACGCGGGTGCCAGAAACGGGTACCCCCGTTAAAAAGTGGCGATTTTTACGCTATTCGCTTGTCCAGCGTGAAAACGCTTGCAGATAGGCGCAGACGTGCTACTTATCATAACAAGCACTGATAACGTCCTTTTTAGTGCTAATAACATCAGTGACCTTTAATGACCTTTAACCTTGAAATAGGGAATTTTTAGTAAATTTTTGCGATTTTCCGCTGCAGAAAAGTGAATTGAGACAAAATGGATGGACAAAATTAACTGTGAACAAAATTACCTCGCACATCTCATGAACATTAGCTCAGATTTCTTGTTATATGTTGTGCACGTTGTAATACAAATAAAATTAACTTTTTAAAATAATTTAATCATAATTTTTTAAAAGTTTTGTTGTCATTTATTTACTTAACAAAAACAACGTGGCATGAAGAATGGTGTATATACACTGTGTGTCAAAAAAATGTCACACTTAATATGTTCATATCTTTACCGATTATTAACCGATTTTCAAAATTTTTTCACTGGCACACTTTCTATACAATTGGCAATAAAGTGAGTATTGAGTATCCCACCACGTTTGAACTGTGTGCTACACTACCTTGTATTATATAAATGCAAGATAAACTAACAATAACAGGTAAAAAAGCTTGTAGAAAATTGAAAGACACTTCAGCCTTAGCTCGCGATGAATGATCTGTACACTGTGTTAAATCTATCTTTTTGGATATCTGGCGAGTTCAATGATGTGTTTGTTTCTGGTCTTTGTGGTTTAGTAAGCCTACCATTTCATTTAGAGTGGTGAGTGGTCAAGTTTTTTTCCGTATTTGCATGCTTCAGTCGCCAGTCTCATGTCTTTGGTCGATGCTTCCTGTTTTCTAAAACTTTTTAGTAACGAAGCTTCTCTTGCACTTTATCTTTAAAAATTTTGACAGCATTCTCTCAGAATTGTATTTTTGAACTAGTATACATTCTTAACCAGAGCCTTGTCTTCATTGCTAAATGGCAGGTTACGTTACAAGTGTAATGTCACTGTATTAGAAATTATTATTTACAATAGTGTTGTCTCCTTTTGTTTACAAACACAAGAAGTGTGTCTAAAATTAAACTTTTTTTCTTTTAATATAAAAATTAGTTAAAAATTGTTTTAGAAAATAATATTTGCACACGTATTACTGTGATTTTAGTGATTTTTGACAATTTGCGTTTCACAGGGTAGTGTAGTGACACAGTTGAAGTGTAATAAAATACTCAATAATTGCTTTATTGCCAATTGTATAGAGAGTGTGCCAGTGAAAGAATTTTGAAAATCGGTTAATAGTCGGCAAAGATATGGAAGTACTAAATACTAAGTGTGACGTTTTTTGAGACACAGTGTGGGATGTTTTCCTGGGTCTTCAAACCTGTTTTATTTGTACACTGAAACCTTAAAACCTTAAAATGTAATGCATTTTAAAAGTTTGAAAACATTGTTTTTACCACTGTGCGAAAGGGACTCTGAATGTGCATCTTAGATGTATAGTTTTACGTTATGCTAAGCCTACTTTTTTTCTTATAATCATATCTCATTATTTGTTTACTCTTAAAAGGGTGCGAACAAGACCCACCTAAATACGCCGCTAATGTTATTATGTGTATTTAGCCCATAATATAAGATTAACAAGCTTTGATAAATTTTTCATTGTGTGACATAAATATTACATGTCTGCTTTCTTTTCTAGCGGTTAATCGACGAAACGCGTCAACTGCTGGTGCGGCTTGTTGGCGACAAAAACCGATATCGAATGCTGCTTGAAGGACTCATTTTACAGGTTATATGCTAAACGCACGTGTTCATGTAATAATGATAATAATAATTCTATTTATTTACCATTTTAGTCGATAACATTTACGTTCAAGACAAACGGACAAACGGAAGATAGCATTATGTCCATGTGGAAGGACGAAAGATGCAGTGTTGGTTTTTGGCTTTAAAAATAATTTGTGTTTCCGGTTGCTATTTGGTAAAAAATAGGGATGGGGAAAATCTTTTCATTTTCATATAGTTTTTTTTAAAACTTTACTTTATGACATGTCGTGCACGTAATGTTACACAACATCTCATAAAAACAAAGTGACACGCTAAACTGCTAACAGACTAGATGCAAACGGTTTTTCTCAATAAAACTTCAAGTACAAGCAAAAAAAACTACTATACCAATATTTTGACGGTACAATGAAAATTTTGCAAACAGTGGCGTTGTTAGGGAGGAACGGCAACTAAAAGCAGAGAAATGTTTGAAGCATTAGCAATGCTTTTGTAGAATGCCCATAATTTAACGTTACTGTGAAGTGAATAATTCGTAAATAACGTCTGTTGTTATTTTCTAGAAAAACGTGCTTTCTCGTATTAGCAGTGTCACCATGTTAACACGTTGTGTTCGATCAACGAAGTTACTCTACGCCGGGCCGGGTTAGTACTTGGATGGATGACTGCCTATGGGCAGGTAAATTATCTCGGTGTGTAACCATCCGACTAGGCCAACTCAATCTTCCATCCCTCAGGGGCAGGTAAATCGAGTACCGGCCTATCTGGCTGGGGTTAAGACGGGGCGCATTCGCCTGTGTCGGGTGGCAGGTAACACTGTGTGATCCCATACGCAGGTGACGCTCCGTAGCTCTGTGACGGGTTTCCTATAAAGAGCTACGGTGTATACAGTACCTTTAACTTTTTTAAAAAAACCTTATTACAACTGTGGAGTGATTGAGAAAGTTCGCCTGTTGTTTTTTGTCGCAGGGTCTGTTTCAGTTGATGGAAGATCTGGTCGTAATCAGGTGTCGTCGATCCGACATACAAGTGGTGCAGGTAAACATAAATCAGTTCACCAAAACTAATAATAGAACTACTACAACTGTGTCAAATTATCTAATAAAAACTATATCAAACTATTAGTAAATCAAAGTTAAAACCAAAACCAGTAAACTGAACTAAATCAGACTTTATATAGATCGTATAAAAACTGCAGTTAAAACAGATTCCATTAGTAAAATATAACGAGTTTAAAGTTTGTAATCTGTTTATTTGCTTTTGAATGAATTACTAGTTTTTACGCGCAAAAGCAGCTACTGCTTTCAGCGCGCCTTAGCCATCGTAATTCTGTCCGTCTGTTTGTCTGTCTGTCTGTCTGTCACACGTGTGGATCAGTCAAAAACTGTGCAAGTTAGGATCACCAAATCTTCTCCGTCGGGTGCCTGGAAGACTCTAGTTTCAGGAACCGTAAAGCTTTTTCATAAATTTAAAGGGGGTCACCCCGAACGAGGGCGCTAAATGAGAGGGGGTGGGCAAAATTTGCGATTTTTGGCCAATAAGTCGCTGTATTTTAGTAACGGTGCGAGATAGTGCCTAGGTTACTATTAATCACTAATAGGAAGTCATACACTGGCTCTCGATTGGCGTTAAATTCAATGACCTTGAATGACCTTGAACGCCAAAAAAGGAGGTTTTATGGATTTTTTGGCGATTTCTGGCTGCGACACAAGTCTATATCATTCACAAGGTGGCGCCACGCTACTATCGTTATGCAATCCAAATAGAAAATTTGGTATTTGTAAATTAACTTAGCGTGAACACCCCAATATTCAGCTAAACTACTGAACCGGAACTGCCGTAGGCTTTCGCGCGTCTCGTGAGCATTAACTCGAATTTCTTGTTTGTTTCAATGTTTTAACGCTGTAGGAAGTGATGGATCGTTGTGTCGGCAACTATCGTAAAGCAACCGGCATCGAGCTGCGCATGGCTATTGATCCGGACAACTTCCTCAGCAACGAACTGTACGTTATTAGCTCCGTCGACGTTTGTTCGTTTATCTGTCAGTTGGCTTTTTAGCAGGATTACATCAAAACTTACAACCGGATTTGACAGAAATTTTTAGGGAAGGTTATATTTGGCCAAATTCAGAGAGCGCAAGATTTTCTTAGTGATAGACCTACGATATCAGGACCGGATGTTTTATTATGATGTATGGTTTTAATGCTGGCGTTAGTGACTCCTGTTTAGTGATAATAAATTAATTTAGCCGACATTCGTTAAGTTAAACTAATTTATAGTCATATTCACGAAAGGACTGGTCTTCATTGTAGGATCGGCGGAGTGGAACTGGTGACGCAGCATGGAAAAATAAAGGTGGAAAACACGCTTGACAGCCGACTGGAAATGATGAGCCATCAGGTATTGCTATTAATTTCGAGTTTGTGGGTGCTTGTGTTTAAAAGGGCATATCTCTGCAACTGTACAGCGGTTTTTCTCAAAAATTCCAGCTTTTACGTAGAATTGGCTTGAATGTTCTTTGGTAAAAAATTTGCTTAATTTTGTGAGCCTGAATCCGACTTACAATCACTTTTAATGGGGTCCCAGTTTTTTGAGACACAGTGTAGTTATTACAGCATGCATATGTGTTTATGTAATGTTATTAGAGGCCGCAAATGTACACAATTAATTACAGCCATTGCATTAACGAGGGGGCGACGTCGAGAAGGATGGACAGTGGAGTGTCAGTAGTAAACCAAGTTTCCGAAAAAAATGTTACATCAAAGTTCTGAGTAGTTATTAGATCGTGCATTAACGGTATCTTGTTGGTAGCTGATCGGCAGTTTAGACAAGCAAGTTTTAATGTATCTTTGACAGACCTGTTGATAGCCGGGCCAGGATTGAGTGTGACGTCTCCTGCTAGTAACAACAAGGCCGCGGCAAGCACAGGAACAGATTCGTGGAATACCACCGCCAGACCACCGCCGCGTCGGCTTACCAGAAGAGCCCGTCGGCCTGACGACGTGCAGGGAGCGCCGCCTACCTGGAGGCAGTCGATCTAGGTCGGAATGGCGAAAAGTCACTGATGCCTGACGGGCCCACGTCAATGTCAAACATGTCGTGTAGATTTCCGACGACAGAACAACAGATTCAGCAGCAACGAGCGATCGTCGACAACGTTTAACAGCAGTACTATCAGTGTCACAACAAGACGAATAGCAAACTTTGATAAAAACGACTAAAATCATACAAAATCCAGGAGATAAAAACAAACCGGCCATCTCGGCCCCCTAGAGACCAGCCTCATGGAATAGAAACTGGCATACGTCCTTTCAAATGAAATGAAAATCATCGACCTTGGATGACCTTGAAGGTCACTGACAACCACTATGGTCGGCTATCTTAGCGACAGATGAGCTTCGTGTTCGTTTTTACAATATTTTTTCTCCATTTTGATGTGGATTACGTGGTTATGTAATCCGTGCTGTCGTTTAACTTGTTTTAGATGCTGCCGGAGCTGCGTGCCACGCTGTTCGGTACTAATCCAAACCGGAAGCACATCGACTGAAGATTAGCGCGTTGTTGTAGCTGTTAGATCACAGACTGTAGTATCAGTCGGCCTAGAACGGACGTGTTCAGTAGTAGTAATTGTAAGTAAATTGAACATCGCGTGTGTATAGCGCTTACGCCTAAACTGAAAATGTTACCCTGTCGCTGTCTGGTGTTTGTCATAATGCTACGATATGAAACTGATAGTAATGCAAAACTTGTAGTTAAACTGAAAGCCGGCACGTAGCACAAGTTTTGACATATAAGGTTGTCACGCCGTGGCGTCCAAGTAGTTTTTTTGTAAGGCGACAACTTCGATGTCTAAATCTATACTAGTTCATGTTAAAACTCAAGAAATAGCAGATTAGCAGGGTTTATCTCCGAACATTTGCATCATTGATAATGGTGGTATATTGTAGACTGCATGCCTCATACTGCCTAAAAAGTAAAGGTAAAGTCCAGTACTTGCTATAGCGCTTTTTCATGAGACAAACTCGTGGCCAGAAGCGCTTTGACAATCTCGGAAGGGGCAGCTGATTGTCATGAGCCAGTGATACCGCAGCGCACTATGCGGCCGTCCATTGCCCGCGTTAACGAACAATTGAACCCTCGGTTTGCAACTAGCAGACATACCTCCGCCCCAATCAGCCACACTAGGCCTTCACCCGTAAGTTACTAATCATTTTCCGTCCCACGGAGGGTAGGAGCACACCGTAGAGTAGCAACTTGCTCAAGATTGTTTGCAAATGACCGGCAGCGATAATCATACAGCAACCTAAAAGTTATGCCCCATTTACACGATGAAGCAAAACATGAAGCAAACTTACAGCACACGTCGTGCACGTGCATTTTGAATCCGTTTGCTTCGTGTTTGCTTCATGTATGCTTTCTCGTGTAGACGGAGTATTACGAGTCGACAGCAACCACTAGATCACTTACACCTCACAGGCAGGTAAGTGTAAACAATTTGCTCAGAGTTGTTATTTGCTAGTGCATTGGCTGGGGATTAAACCGTGTACCTTTCGATCTCGTATCCAATGCCCTAACCTCTGAGCCACGAAGCCACCCTAACCTACATGTATAGATTCCCGTTACTCTTCACAACCTGCAGCATTGCGTATTTTTTGTATGGCATTATGAATATAAAACGTCACAGTTGCATGATTTTTTGTTAGAGTTCGTGATATGTAAAGAATTAATTGCCCAAAACAAATAAATTTACTGTTTTGTCGACAGTTTATTTAATGCGCATATTAAAGTTTATGGGTCAGTTTGTTGTATTGCTAACTGTAGCTCATATTATGTCGTTTATAGAGTCTGCTTTTAATTTTACGACAATTTCATATACAATTGTTCAGACTTTAGTCTGAGAGCTTAAGTTAAATTATACAAGCTATAGCATACTATGTTACTTGTTATGCTTAAATGAGTACAAAAGCTGCACTGTAAGTTACTGCATCCATTCCTCCAATTTGTTGTAGTCGTTGAACAAGTGGCTAACATCTGCACTCTGTCTATATGGTCAAATGTACAAGTACGTGTCATTCAACTGCCTAGATTTCTGAATAGATTGTTTGATATTATGTACATTTAGATTTGTGTATTTAGTTTGCAGCGCGAAACTGTTCAGACAGAATCATGCGTCATGAATCAGAAAGAATCGTAATAACCCGTCATTTTGTTTACTGTTTTTAAAATTTAGGCAGCACAACGCAAAGTCACACATTATAGGCCTACGCATGAAAAGAAACGTTTCGAGTACAAAAACTAGGACGACAATAATCCAATTGCAAGTGCGAGTGAATAAAAATGCACTCAACATGTACTGCAGTCAGTGGCGCAGGCAGAAATGTGAATTGGGGGCTCGCCTTTTCCTTCCCCTTTCCTTTTCCTTTTGCCTTTTCCTTTCTCCCTGCTCTTATATGTAGGAACGTCTAAAATCAAGCTGGGAGGTCTGGGGGAGCGCTGAAGGTTCCCTCAGGGGGGTCTTGGTTAAAGCGTCAGCCGAAATCGGATTTGGTGCATGTAGCTGTAAAATATGAGCTTTGGTGGCAACAGTTTAAATTATTTTTTGAGAGTCAACTGACCAAATTGGCACATTTAGTGCAGTTTAAACCTATGCTTATGTCTTGTCTGGAAGATTAAAGGGGGCTCCCCCTTGTCTACGCCACTGACTGCAGTTGTGCAACGCGACAAAGTTGTATGAAAACAACGAGGCCCCTATACACTACATAATATAACATATAACATAACATATTTATTTGTTTCAAATCACAAGTACCTACAAAAAGAAAAAAAAACAGAAAACGACGAAAACTGTACCCTAAGTAGAAAATATGCTCTAAAAGTAAACATATGCAACGTATGCATGCAACCAATGGATTACAATTAACAGTTAACAATTAACGCTGTCTGTAAAAAATGGCAATAAGTATGCAAAACTGTTGCAAATAAAGGTAAGCCTAAATCATATAGCATGGCTGTAACACTATGACATTTTTAAAAACGGAAAACTTTTTCATGCATTTATGATAAGATTTGCATTTAGACAATGTTATAATGCTAGCATTATAAAGTGACCATAAAGAAACAGTATACAAGCATATATACAATAAGCTCTAAAAAGACTAATCTTTACATTTATGGAACAACGTTTAAACCTCTCAGCAAGTACATTAGTGCGCATGTAGGTACATATTGCAAATTTTACGTTTAATATCAGAGTCATCACTCATCACGCATCTTACAAGATGAAATATGGCATAGGTATCTAAATTCCTGAACAAACTCGACCGCCAGACCAACGAGCACTCCCAGATTACGCACTGCGTACGCTTGCTGGCTAAACGACGTCATCACCGATCTCGAGTGTAAGGTCAGCTGATGCAATTTTACTTGATGCATGTCGGATGCCGAGCCAGATGATTTCCGACTCAATAGAATTCAATTGCAAACGACGTGACTCGCACCACTGACGTACATCAATGACGCAGTCGCGTAAAGTATCAAGTGCCACATTGACATCTGATGGTGCTACTGATTTGTGGAACTGTTCATCGTCGGCAAATACTTTGTAACCTACGCCGTGTCGCTGGAATATAGTATTCGCGACGTCTTCGGTATATGAAATGAATTGCACCGGCCTTAGTACTGACACATTGCTATTGAATACAATCAATCAATCTTTATTTGTCCAATAAAACAGTTTAAAACATGCAAATGACAATGCAGTAGGACCGAACAGTGAAACTAAAAGTACTGAACACTGCCCTTAATAGACAAGTACAGTCAAATAAATCCATAAGTTCTAAAATTAGAACAAACAAATACCAAAACAAGGTAGTAAAACAACGACCAGGACAGTTGAATAACAGGCTAAACAGAGCCAATACAGTAAGCACCGCAATAGGTAACGAGAAAAAAAGTTCAAAGTCAACAGCTAAAATGCAGTCGTTATATAGCACATGGATCTCTTCTGCTTTTGAATTAGTTCCTTAGACGATGTAGATCCAAGGTCCAGCTGTGAAACAGACTTGTATTCCACGGCTTTCGCGAACATCTGTACAACCGCCATCGCTAACGTCTTGTTTCTCGTAACTCACAATAAGTCAAAACATATACGTCTTACAGGTGTCAGTAAACCCGAACTAGTAGATTAACCTCCGGGCCTATAATACATACGAATATAAATAATTCCATTACACTGAAATTTTTAAGTTGACTATTTAATAACTGTAACGCAAAAATGCAAAATAAAAAGCTGAAAATTTGTTTGCTTTAGTTTGACAAGCTGATAAAGTAGCAGTTTTAATTACGAGATTAAATCTATTATATATTAAAATCGCTGATTTTCATCGTTTAACATTAGTGATCAAGCAAACGTGTGCCAACAACAGTGAATCTGTAGAAACAAAATTAAAGGGTCTAAAGTGTCAATAAATGTCAACTTGCAGTGATATCACTGCATTTAGAAAAGGTAAAAGTCCACTACACCGCAGCATATGACAGCGAATATTTGGAATAGCATTTTGCAAGTACAAAAGAAGATCTAATGTCCTTACCGTTTTCGGTCTGACGAAAAAACCTCAGTGGCAAAAGAGTGCGAAGACTCGTTCCAAGCGATGACCTTTTAACGATGTTTTGTTTCTGACTGTTGGCGCCACAAATTCTGAAAAGATTCACCACCTTGTTGCCGCGGCTAAAAATACACAGTCGTCCAATTCCAATAAAAGTAAATTACGAGGTTTAGGTCATAAAGTCGTCAAGTAAAGTTACAATAGAATTATCAGTCAAGAGCGAATCGAACCTGTACAGTAGGCAATGATGTTATCAAGGACTTTGTGCTCGAGGACAAAGCCGAGGACTTGAGACCAAGTTTAAGGCCAAGGCCAAAAAAAACTCAAAATCAAAACCAATTACGTCTAAAAGGCCCTACCACAACGACACATTACCGTCAACTGGGGTGACTCTAGTAAGATTTTGCACATTCTGAACGTCATTAGTAGCATCATACTACTGGAATTAAATATAAAAAATCTTACCAATTTACATTACTGTGTAAGGGCGACCAAGTCACACACCCAAAACAGCAGAAATCATTTTGCTAGGAAACAGAGTGATAGAACGACGAACTGGCTGCCCTTACAAACCATGTGACGTGACCCCATTTAACGTTTTCCACCCCGCATTATTCCGCAAGACAATAGGGGAGAGTTGCCTGAATTGGAAAAGGTTCCTTGATTGGAGCATTTTACTTACTCGAAATCTATGAGCTGCTTACTGAAAGTGAGGAATAATTAGTACTCTACGGTGGTTTCGCATTCGATTTTACGTAAGTGAGGTGTATGTTATCGACTCCATTTGCAGTTAATGACGATTGTTAATTCTGATTGAGACGACCTTAAATGCAGCACCAGTAGTGAAGATGGCTCACACCGTATTTGTGAAGTGACTTCGTAGCCGCTAATGCTGTGCATACTAGATGTTTATCGATGTCGGGTGTATGAGCGATAATGTGATGTAAACAACGGTTGTGCTGCTGCACAGTAATTTGTAAAATTTGTTTAAATTGCGCTGAATGGAATAGATATAGTTTCCCTAATTTGAACAAAATGGTGAGTATGTTCTGTTCAAGGAAACTTGCTCATATTATTGCAACACTGCCCAATCACGGCTGTTGAGCTGTATTTAACTCACTTTTGGCTTAGATATGCCAAGCAACTGAGTCAGTTGACATCTATTTCGCCATTAATGGCTGTTAACAGTGGGAAGAGATTTTGTTCCACTTTAGGCAACTACCGTTGTGCACATGAATTAAATAGATTTTTTTGTTGTTACTTCACTTTTTAGAAACTAAGTTTAATCTTTTTTTGGAAGACTAGATTCAACTTTGTTTCCAATTTGACTCTCTTAGCTACAGTACGGACCAGCAGTACATTTAATCAGCTGGAAAACATTTGTATCACATTTGCATTGACTACGTTTATTAGCTTACGAGTGAATGCTGGAGTGAAAAAGGTTAAATGGGGTCACGTCACATGGTTTGTAAGGGCAGCCAGTTCGTCGTTCTATCACTCTGTGTCCTAGTAAAATGATTTAAGCTGTTTTGGATGTGTGACTTGGTTGCCGTTACACAGTAATATAAACCGGTAAGTTTTTATATTTAATATTTGTTGTTTTATTAGCAAATTTAATTGTGCATCTGTGAGTTAACAGCAATAATGTGACCCAAACCAATCACGTAACCATTTGACTCGCGGTGGGCGACTTCCTATAGGTGGTCCATTGTAATCATGCGTCTATCTTGCACCGTTACGGAGATATAGAGCCTTAAAGATAATGGGGTCACGGCTTTGACCTTTTGGGGTCACGTGACTGATACACGCGACGTCATCGATCACGTGACCATTCGACTCGGCATATGTGGTTTTTTTTATTGGTGGTCGATTGTAACCATGCGTCTAACTTACACCGTTAGGGAAATACAAAGCCTCAAATATGCATTTGCCCATGTTAAAGATTAAAAGTTTACTGCGCATTCGCCGTGTTACGTGACCTGTAGGCAGGGGGTCCAAAATAATCGCATATTTGGTATTCCCGAGGCCACATTGCCTATTCACTATGGCACTTTGGTGGGGCTACCCTACTACTGTTTATTAATGCCTCCTCGCACGAGAACCCTAACGAATATCCGCATTAAGCCATATATTGTCGCAAGCTAGACTTATTGGCGAACATTTTTCGCTGTTCAAAACACGTTTGCAAACTGTGGTTTACCTTGATTTCTTATGTCCGCTTGACATCGTGCAACTGCTGTCGGGCGTAAAATGTGTAGAAAAATTGGCATGAACGGCTGCATTGACACTGGGCCAATAGGCCTACTTGGTAACCGGTATTGATCACTAGTAACCGGTAGGTTAATTTTCAGCTCAAACGATTTGTACGGACGTGCACCTGGCCGTCGACTTCTCCGTTCTGTTGGCACCAGCAGTCTGGTTTGGTGGCTCAGCGGTTAGGGCGCTGGATACGAGACCGAAAGGTCCACGGTTCAATTCCCATCCGGTGCACTGCCAAGTAACAACTGTGGGCAAGTTGTTCACACTTAACTGCATGTGTAGGTGCAAGTGTTTGGTGGTTAGCGTCGACTCGTAACTTTCAGGTTGCGGTCCGATTCTCACTGCCGTCATTTGCGAGCAACCTTGAGCAAATTGCTAACCTACTACGTGCTCAGGCCAACTCAGCCTCCTACTCTACGTGAGATGGGAAATGAGTAGCCTTAGTAGCCTTCGGGCTATGGGGTGAAGGTCTAGTGTGTCTGATTGGAGCGGTGGTATGTCTGCTAGCTGCAAAGCGCGGGTCCAATTGTTCGTTAACGCGGGAAATGGATGGCCGCGTAGTGCGCTGCGGTATTATTAGCTCATGCCATTTGCCAATCAGCTGCCACTTTCAAGATTGTAAAAGCGCTTTTGATTTTGAGTCTGTCTCATGTAAGAAGCGCTATAACAAGTACTGGACTTTACTGGACTTTACTTTACGTCTCCGGTCAAAATTGAACCGTCGCCAGTCGGGTTTTCCTCATTCCCTGTTGTCGGCCCACAGACGTGGAATGACCTCCCACACGACTCACAACCCATCTGTTCACGAAATCTTTTGCTAATTTTTTTGGACTGGGCTTAATTTTTGGTGGACCTAACAGTACTTTGTATTAGTTATAGGCCACTGTGAAAAAATCTGCAATTGATTGAAACGGCCAAAGGTTAGGCGTACGGCCGCATAATATGTCAGCACTGGACCGAAAGTTTTTTTCTGGTGGTACAGAATATGACAATATTTCGCAATGGAAGCTAATATTGCTACTGCTAATATTGGTGTTCAGTGTTTTGTTTTATTGACTAAACTTATCTGTTGATAGTATTAAAATGACGTGCGGCTGCTCAAGTTAAGTTGCGGTGCTCGATATGTCCGCCGCCATTCTTGATACAGCTTTAAGACGTTGACGCATTTATTGATACTGTTATCAATGAAACGCTGTGAGAGTTTTTGCCACTCGGTGACCATCGCTCGCTTCAGTTCTTCCATCTGAACTGTCGTTGGTGGTAGACTCGTTGCTGAAGAGCACCCCAATTAGCGTAATTCACGGGATTAAGATCAGGGCTATTTGGAGGCCACATGTGAGGTTCAATGAAGTTGATGTGCTCTTTTTTCAGACAGTCTATCGTGGTCCGGGCGGTGTGCGCTGGCGCTCCATCCTGCTGCAGTGTCCACCTGTACAATGTTTGTTTTGCTAGGTAATGTGGTCACACAATAAAGGTGCGGTGGGAGGAAAAACTTTACGTTTACGCGCCATAAATTTCTGCTTGTAACAGTGAAAGAATGGTTAAAATCGGTGCTGAATTACCGAAGTTATCCCAAAAATAAAACTAGGTATCCGTTTTTTGGACCACCCTGTATGCTGTCCAGCGCGCCGTCATACCTACTAGAAGATGAACCTGATGGGCAGCCGACGATTGCTTTAAAAGAACAATAATTTAGTAATAATTTATAAACAACCTATATTACTGTTTATCACAACGTCACTGTGACGTCACCTGCAGTAATGTGGTAACCGGTTTTTGAAAATTAAATAGCATTTTAGCTGAAACATTTTTAATGCTGAAAAATCGGTAGGCGGTCATGTTTTAAAAGTCTATAACTTCGTCGTTTCGTCGTTTTTCAGCAGAATCATATTTTACTTGGCAGTTAAATGTAAAAGATTTTAGCAAATAAAAGTATAAAATTTCAAGTTAAAATTCCAAACGGTTGCTAAGAAAACAGCAAAAAAACTTTAGGGGCTACTTTTTGCCGCACCCTGTAGATGGGTGACTGCCTGCGGGCAGGTAAACCATCTCCGTATGCAACCAGCCGTTTGACTCAACTCAGTCTTCTATCCTTCTGGGTAGATGAATCTGGCTGTAGTTTAGGCGGAGCACGTTCACCAGTGTCTGGTGGCAGATAACACCGAGTGATTTCATACTGCAGGTAAAGAGCTATAACACCACCCTAAATTTTAATTTTTTATTAAGCAACAAAAAGACCAAACTTCACGTTCTGCTGGTTTATTGTTCATTTAAATGTCAATCTGTGAATATCTCAAGCAACATAAGCACTTAAGTATTACAATCTACTGCTATACTACAGAAGCGATGCGATGTTACAGTACAGGCGTCGATAGGCTGTGCCTTAGAATAGGAGCACAATTACAACGTGATTGTCTTTGAATGGCAAACAGACAAAATCCCCCACAGATAATTCCACCCAGTGGCTTCTATCCCTATACCTGGTGGGCGCAGCTTGCGCCCAGTGAAAAGCAGGGGAAAGTTTTAATAGGGTTGTAGATTAAAACTCCCGTTCTATTTTCATATCCCTGATATTTTTTTTAGTTGTCTTCTATACGATGGATCACTGCAGGTGCCAATAATGATAATAGGCCTACTCGTGTTTCGCAGTACCTGGTACGTGTACAGAAAAGGTGTAGGCCTATTCAATGTGAGTCAAGCACGTATATGCGGTGCCTAGCATTATGGGGACATTTCGTCCTATAGCAAATCGGCGTATGTTTACGAGCATTTCGTTCGACAGAAATTATCGATTATGTCACGGATCTCTACTGGAATAAATACACGAGCTGAAACAGTAGGCCTAACTAACCCAATATATGAATTTATCAAAGTACAACCTTAAATCACTGATTTGTTGACGTAGGCCATTGTTCGCCGTTGCGACATCTAGAGCCAATTAGAAATCGTCCCAAAGAAGGCAACAGTCAACAAAGCAACTAATAAAGTCAACAGTCTGATGAATACGTTATACTGTAGCTCGTTATAACGTGAGTGATAAGCATTTAACGTTTCCGATATTATACGATAACCGTTTGTGGTAAAAATATAGTTGACACATGCAGTTGGCCAGGTCGATGCTATACACTGAGGAACGCAACTACGTTCTGAAAGATGGGTAACCACTGTATTTCTTTCTCTCTCAATCCTGCTTTTTTCGTTCTTGTCTTTACGTCCACATTTATTTTTTTTAACCCTTTTCTCCTGTTTTGTAGCTTTTTAAAAAATTTTCAATGCAATTAGGAGATCTGGGAAACGCCAGAAATTTTTCCAGAGGGTCCATATTAAGTCCAGTTGACAAACTTATTTCAACATATGCCGTTGAATTGACGCTGCCTTAATATTATTGTTATGCTTCTTTGCAAATTTAACTCTTCAGACAAAAAGTTCGTACGGGAACATCAGTGAGGTGTAAAAAGTCATGCGTCCTCTCCCACCATCCCCCGGCGGTTGCGCCGTGCGTCGCTACAATTATAAGCTGATTAGCGCCAGGCGAGCGTCAGCTTCATGGTGATGTCGGGATAACCTTCTTCGAGCCCTTCGTAGTAGGTGACTTTGCGTTCAGACTCGTGGCTCTGGACCACTGACGGACACGCACGGCTGAAGTTGCTCAGATCCAGTGAGCTTCCGGACTGTCGTTCCACGATGTCCAACTTAGATCCGCCGTACGTCCACGATCCGAACCTAGCGGTCATTCCACCAATCTATCCTGTTCGAGTAGACTTATAGATTCAAACAGTAACTTGATGAGTTAAAGGTCAAAAAAGGTCGCATATAGCTCCTAATGAGCAAACCCATCTCAGAGCTACGGAGCGTCACTTGTCATATGGGATCACACAGTGTTACCTGCCACCCGACAGAGGTGAACACGCCCCGCCTTAACCCCAGCCAGATAGGCCGGTACTCGATTTACCTACCCCGGAGGGATGGAAGGCTGAGTTGACCTAGGCGGTTGGTTACATCCCGAGATGGTTTACCTGCCCACAGGCAGTCAC
>Ga0209367_1006570_pt1 | contig 16068 bp, 10 predicted proteins | sample WorMetLIZISLAND2_FD_187412 | JGI IMG/M metagenome (GOLD analysis project Ga0209367, IMG submission 187412) | Marine gutless worms symbiont microbial communities from Max Planck institute for Marine Microbiology, Germany - Olavius geniculatus... ... | reverse complement strand
CAACAAGGCCAACTCAGCCTGCCATCCCTCCGGGGTCGGTTAAATGAGTAGTAACCCATTATATGGGTTACGGAAGGTGGGGACCTTTGTACAGCTGACTGGGCTGCCTGGCCGGCCGGTACGCCAGCCTGTTTGCAGGCTGCACGCGGCGGCTGTGCGATCGACGGCTCTGGTTAGTGACGAAAAGTGCATTAGAGGTGTACGTCGTACATGACGATGCGCTATACAAATTGACAACCTTTACCTTTACCTTTACTGGTATGTCATTGGCGCTACATAAAATGCGTTTTGATTGGTTGTTCTTAGACCACTATGCCTAGTGGCGTACATCAGCATGTAATGATGGCTAAGTTGCTGTTGCAGATGGCGTAAGCCAAAACGTGAGCAGCTGGCAACGAGACAGTACATCGATGACTACCGAGCCAGCCAAGCGTCCACTACAGATGATGACATTCTTGTCTACCAGGGTATCAGTGGCAACGTGTTGCCAGAGCGCTGCGATAACAGCATTCTGCAGCGCATTAGCATCCACAGCAACCGAGATACCATGAAGGCCGACCAGATGAGCCTGCTCTGCTGCGAGGATGCCAATAATTTCTCCGACGGAGATGTAACCAGTGCATAATAACATTAATGCTGGAACTCTACTTGTGTTGTTACTTACAACGTTATGTTCTGTGTGTGCAAGTGGCTGTGGCATGTCATTGAAGTATGTATTCTGTAATTCATGATAATTTTAGTTAGTTAAACAGTTTGGACATTCTGCTATATAGAAAGTTGTCGTGACTTTTATACAAACAATGAGTCTTTTTCTCTGCTTCGGTTGCTGCGTCGTGCTATAGAAGGAAAGCGTGTCATTTAGGATAGTTCGATTAGGTTTTTCACAGCTTGGCGTTCAGTTAGTGAGAGTCATTTACTCGTCGATGATGATGATGATGAATCCATGAAGTTTGTGTTCAGCCACTCTCACTCTTACTGTTACAGTCACAAGCATGCTAATGATATGCCTGGATAAACAGTTCTGTTTTTAGTTTATGTTTTAACACGTTTAACCTGTGCTGAGCTGCTGTTTCTATAGAGATATGCAGTATGGCAGTTATGATTAGTCATGGTTGATTGATATCATTTGATTGATAGAGATTTGTGTTACTACTGGGGACAGTAGAAAATCGCAGAAAACACAGAAATCACAGAAACTGTGATATTTGTCATATACTGTGATTTTGCCAAAATGCTGTGTTTTTAGCCAAAATGACACGATTTTACCGTTTTTTACATCATTAACAAGAATTTATAATTTTTAGTCAGCATAAATTGAAGTTTATTGTGTGATCTTAACATAAAAATATTTACTTTTGCTACTGCTACCCAAGTTCATATGCTTTATTACTTACTGGCTCAATAAGTGACTGTGTCGTCATCATTAAAAATACGTATTTTAATGCTTTGCAGCGTCAAATTTTTTAAGGGGAAAACTTTGCACTACATGTTGTGATGGTTGTCAATGCTAGATGTTGTGTTTTTGTAAACCATAATTTGATGCTGTGATTTTGTCGTGATTTTTGCGATTTTCACAAGTTTGCCATGTTTTTTTTGCTATTTTTTGCCATGATCTTCTACTGTCCCTAGTTACTACAGTTGAGGTCTCTTTCTATTACGGCTGCGCGTTGCGTTTGAACGTGTTTAAACACGCCGCAACGCCCTGCAACGCACGTTGCAGCACGTTGAAAAGGGCGGAGACATTTTTTGGGAATGAGTTAATATGGCCGACAAATACGAAGATTGTTGCTGTTGGGAGCAGCAGCTTGTTGCACATACGTGTTGTGTAAGAAAAAAAGAAAACGTAGGCCTAGATTTTGGATTCACCTCGTCATCGCCAACCGGGATGACCAAGGCGACTATCAGCATCTGATACAGTAGCTACGCTCCGACCCAGCTCTGTTCCAGCGATACTTTCGGCTGTCTGTCGAGCAGTCTGATGACGTACTCGGGCTAGTTGAGCGTTCTCATTGGTCAACGCAATTACTATCACTCAGATAGTAAACAAAAAGTAGAAACACTATTGGCGTTTCTATTTTAAACGCATTGCAACGCAACACGCAGCTGTAGTGGAAGTGCTTCTTATTGAGTAAGCTGGAAATTCGTGTTTTTACTATCTCGACAACGTGCTGCACAGCGCGTTGCAGCGCTGCAGCGCAACAAAGCAATGCCACACAGCGCCGTAGTGGAAATGCTCTTTTAGACTATGCCACTGTATCAGTATACGTACGTGCATGCATGGAAGTACAAGAAATTTGAGCTAATGCTCACCGGACGCGCGAAAGCCTATAGCAGTTCCTGTTCGCAAACTGTCAGTCTATCTCCAGCCATTTCATCGCAACTTTTACGGGGGTACCGCTCATTGATGCCCTCGTGCGCAGGTTTCCTTGAACCTAGAAAATCGAGACTTGGACCGCTGAAATCTACGTTCAGTGCTGAAAATTTCATATGCAGCTTGTCCATGTCTATCTCAATTGGTTTCGGCGCAGTTCGCTCTTGCAATGTGTCTCGCTGCCCGAAATCACCAAAAAATCCATAAAACCTATTTTGGCGTTCAAGGTCATTCAAGGCCATTGAATTGGGCGCCAATCGAGAGCCAGTGTATGACTTCCTATTAGTGATTAATAGTAACCTAGGCCTTATCTCGCACCATTACTGAGATACAGCGACTTATTGGCCAAAAATCGCAAATTTTGCCCACCCCCCTTCATTTATCACCCTCGTTCGAGGTGACGCCCTTCGAATTTATGAAAAAGCTTCGCGGTTCCTGAAACTAGATTACTCCAGGCAGCTGACAGTGAAGATTTGGTGATCCTAGCTTGGACCGTTTTTGCCTGATCCACCTGTGTGACGGACGGACGGACAGAATTGCGATGGCTAAGACGCGCTGAAAGCAGTAGCTGCTTTCGCGCGTAAAAATGTAAGTAAGTAAGCAAAACTGAATTTGTATAGCAAATCAACACCAGAACAGCTCGTCAAATGCTGTTTGCGTGAGTATCTGAAAAAGCCTGTGTTTTTAGTAATTGTCCAAAACGTAGGAATGTGAAGAGAATCACACCTATGTCTCGGTTGTAAGTTTCATGTCATCAGGCTGGCAACAGAGAAAGCCCAACATTGAGTAATTTGGTACGATGGCATGTCATTATAACTTCATTTATCGCGTAAACCTTAATTCCAGGTCGTTGCTTTGATGCTCATTTGCCATTGCTTCCTCACAGACAATCCAACCAAGTCCAATCAGCTGTGTTCTGTTATTAACGCAGCTTGTCCACTGTAAACGAATCACATTTTTCAACCATTTCAGTCTACTCAACAAGCTGACTGGTTCTACTTCTGAGTTGTATTTTTCCTGCAGTTATGCTCCACTTCACTGGTCAGTGTGTTTTTGCCACAAATCAGATAACATCTTAAGGTGCTTTCAAAGCGACTGTACTGAAATTACTTGAACCTGAATGAAACGAAAGCTTTCATTTCAATTGAACTGAAATGAAAACCACACGTTGCGGCTTCCATTTCAGTTTGGTCCATTTCTGCTGCTTTGTACGCTCCTTTACCGTTATGCAACTTGAGCTGTGCATACTCTGCCTTTCTAAGTTTTGGTAAAACGTTTATGTTACAAATGTTGTCATTAACAGCTGTGCATTTTGTTGTTGTTATGATTGTTGAGTGTACTAATTACTTGCTGTTAGAGTTTCTGTCTTGACTTTTGTTGTCGTTGAGTGTGGATGCCGATGCTGTATTATTGGTCAGGAAATTAATTGCTAATCACAGTGACTAAGTTTAGACAGCTGGCAGCTATAGTACACTTTCTTTCCTGCAATTAGACATGTCCAGCAGTTGTATATATTTACTTTGCCATTGAACAAACAGATGCCACTAATTATTTAAAGATTAAAATGATGTGAACTAAAGTATACTGTGGATGGCATAGAACTAGGCTAGCTTCGACGGTGAACTTCATCTGGTTCACCAACAACAAAACTGTTGAAGTTTTGCCGTTGCAGCCGCAAAAAACGCCTAAAACGATCATTTTTACACACTTATGAGGATATAGACTTTTACATTTTCCGGCAAGGCAGTGCACCAGCACACACCGCTTGCAAGGAGGCTGAGTTTTTGAATCGTGAGACGCCTGATTTCATGCCCCCGTGTTGCTTAGTGCTGATACGATAAACGTTTTTCGTCAGCAAACCAGATTAAGTTTACTATCGAAGCAGAGTAGCAACTGACAGCACCAGTCACGACAGGCAAGCTTGTACTTGCGACAAAAAATTTCATGTAAATTTATCACCATTTGACTGAGTTATAGAAGAAAGAAAAAGGGTGCCTTTTTAAATGAAATGCAGTGTAGTTTGTAGGTAAGATTGATAAATGGAAATTGAAAATGATTTTTTCAACTACCATATCAGTAATCCAGCTGGTCATTGAGGAAGATACACTGTCATTCTTGTTTGTTGTATGACACAACTTGTGTTTCAATATTCCATCTGCAATTGTGCTAATGTAATCTGTAATCAGTACAGTGTATCAAAACAATGTAATCAGTATTTGGTGGAGGATTGCATTGTTGACCATTTATCTAGTAAGGTAATGAGAAATATTACAATAAAACTGCATATTTCAATGACGAATTGCACTGAAATTACTGGAGATAGATCAGGACAACTTGCATATATGATATTTTTTAGCACAGAAGGTAGATTTTCACTGTCCGAGTTTTGTACTCCTAGGTTCAAGTAGTCCTCCATACGGTGGTCTTAGATTTGGGTACTCTTTCAGAAGGCATTATTATTTTATGGAACGTTGTGCAGTGATTCTCCAGATGGCAGCAGCAGTGCTGTCGCACGTCATGTGAGCACTGCTCAAATTACTTGTTTTTACTTGCTGCTGCCAAAAAATTTGCTAACAACGTTTGTAGAAAATCACATCGCACACAGATCATTCAATGATGTATAAAGTTCATTATATGTGATGTACAATATTACTGATGTATATGTTACTATGTAATAACCGAAAAAATATGTATTACAGTTTAGATCGTTCAATTTATGTCTCTTTATTGTTTAATTGGCTTACTGTATAACATAAGTCAGAACATGATTACTGTGTGCAGTAAATACTGACAAACGTTACTTTATGTGTATGCACAGAAGAGAATAACCAAACAAGAAACAGAAGCTAAGCATCATTTTTATATGCATTGTACGAGTAACAAAGGCCATGGCCATGCATACGTAGACAGTGCCGGCGTTAGATAGTTGGAGGCCTCCCAAATACAAGTGTGTCCCCTATAATAGGGGGTCTGGGAGAGGAGTCCCCAGCAGGGTCCAGGGGCAGAGCTCCTGGTCAGGGGGGCAAAGCCCCCTTGAAGCTGAAACACTTTTGGCTTTTGGACGTTCACTGAAAGTCGCAAATTTGCCCACCTTTAAAAAAATTGAAATGCAAAAAATCAGATACAATTTGTGTTGTCTTTTCCAGAAAATGACGTCTATAGGCCACAATACGTCACAGATTACTGTACAGTAATAAAAGTAAAAACTAAAAAGTAACAGACTTGTCCACTTTGGGTAAACTCTCCACATGTTTATTCATTTTATATTTTGAATATATTTACAAGAAACTAGAACATTTTTTCACACCTAGCATAAAGCCCCTGAGCATACGTGAGCCCCCCCCAACCGAGGGGCATGGGGGGTCCTTCCTCCAGCTCTGTACGTAGATTCAATGCAGTGAAGGCCAATTAGTGGTAGACTACCCTCTAACCCTTATCCACCTTAAGGCCGCAAACAGAAACAGGCAACTGCAGTACAATAAGCATTAAGCTTATTATGAATCACTAGTCAGAGTACGTAATAAAATGCACCAAACCAAACGCATGGTCTTGTCCATATTGACCATGCGTCTATCTAGCACCGCTATGGAGATATGGCCGTTTGAAGTTCTTTCAGGAAGGCTCTTCCAGGAACAGAGGTCGGTCGTTGGTCGGTCAATATTACACTGATCTTATATACTCCTCTTCGCTACGTAGCGCGCGAGGAGTAAAAATGACTGCAAGTGCATTTTTGTTTCAGCTCTGTCTGTTTTGATTCAGATAACTTCTGTGCGCAACTTGTGTAACTCGCGCTCATACGGTGACAACGCACAAAGAACACTGATCAGGGCTGAGTATTTCACAACGCATACGCGGGTCACTCAAAAATTCGTAGACCGATACAGTTAGGCAAAAATTATTCAGATCATATTTTGCCACTTTCTAACTTATTTCTTTCCAAGAGTGGTGCAGCATTTTATCAAAGCTTGGATTCCATCGTAGCAAAAAAATTTGACCTTGGTTTTCCGGCCAGCAATTTGCCATGCAGATTACGAGGGACACTCAGCAAGTTTGTAGTCTGATATAGATGGACACTAGTATAAATATCAATAACACTGTGTTACTGGTTAGTACCATCTAGCACTGCAATATTGCACAACTTATATAATTAGATAAGGGCTATAATTAGATATCGAAAGCAGACACGTTTGCTGACAACGAGGACATAGACTGCAGGGTAAATTGCTGGCTGGAAGGCCAACGTCAAAAGTTATCCTCCAACAAAATTAGAATATTGGGGAGACACTAGACCAAGTGCTTGTTAGTTCTAGGAAAGTAATGTTAAAAATAGCAAAATATGATGCATATCTCCTTTGCATATGTCGGTCTATGGACTTTTTGAACGCCCCTCGTGACTCAGCGTCACACGGCAACGATGACTAATCTTCTAATCAAACATAAACAGCAAACAATGCACATGATAATCAGTTAAATATGTATATTTTAGATTGGTTCATTTCTGTCCGTTTACTGTTTAATTGGCTGACTGTACAACATGCATCGAAATATGATTACTATGTGCGGTTTGTTTACTGTACACAGTAGTTTTGTGTTCGCAGAAGAGGAATATTTTCATATGCATTGTGACAAGCTGCAAAGGCCATGCATGACTCAAGGCAATGAAGGCCAGTCAGCATTAGACTTCCCTCAACTTTTTATCTGCCTTAAGATGAACATTTTATCTATTCGCTGTAATTATCACTCAGTACTGGTACCCTATGATGACGTCATATCACAAGAGATCGGCAAAACAATGGAAAGATCAACAACAAAACATGCTCAAGCTGTCAGAATATTTAAAAAAATACTAAATTATACCATCACATAACACAAGAGATAGGCAGTAGGCTACGTGAGTTGGTATAATATGCATTTATTAGTGATCAACGATTCCATTGGACACTGCTGAAGGAAGTTTATTCAACATTTCATTGGAATGGTTACACGTCCTATGCAGGTTTAAATTTTCACAATGCAACAAAGGTTGCTCGGAGCGATATGTCAATTTCTTTGGATGATGCAGTTGATACAAAACTGGAACGTTGCTCACTGAAGCACGCGGCTGAGATAAGATGAGACATCTTGAACGAAGGTCACAAAAGTGCTTCAAGAGCGCGACTGAAGTGCAATATTTCGACGACCTTCAAGCCAAACTGATCCTCTAGACAGTGGTAGAAATACTGAGGTGCTGTCTGCATCATCTTCTTAAACTGAAGCAGCATTGTGCCATCAAATTCACGAAACCTGCACATGAATAATTAACTACTATCAAATGCAGCATCACCGTGTCTCAGAAAAAACAGTCAAAATTGTTTTTATCATAACTTTGTCAAATTTCCACCAACTTTGATAATTTCTGGCATAAAGATGGCCGAGACGATAAAATTATGCAAGATGCACTAATTTTTCACCTCACCCAATTTATCACAATGCACTACCGTGTGAAACACAGATGCTCCAGACTGTTACATTACACGGTGGTTATTTGTACCAGATTGCTCACTTCTGCATCATCAGTTTGACAGAGGGTGCCACGTGGTTTAATAATTTTGTGGTATTAAATATTTCACGGTAAAAATAGCAAATAACAAAATAGCTGACTGATGAGCTTAAAATACGTCTAATCAATGAGTAAATGTCATTTGATCAGTTGATCATTGATTCCGCCATCATCCAGTAGCCTTGCATCTAGGCCATTGTGTCTTTGTATGCAGGACACACTTTGAGCATAAATTCTGATAATTTACCACGTAAGTGGTTATATAAGTTTATAATTCTGCTAAATAATTCACATTTAAGTGTTTTTGTGCTGAATTAAGTTATTACAACGTTTACTTGAGACAACAACTCAGTGTTATGCAACAATTTGGAGCATCTATATTTTACAAGGTAGTGCATTAACAGAAATTAGGCGAGGTGAAAAATGAGTACATCTTACATAATTACATCGTTTTGGCCATATTTGTGCCAGAAATTATCAAAGTTAGTTGAAATTTGACAAAGTTATGACAAAACAATTTTGACTGTTTTTTTTCCGAGACACGGTGTACAAAATCAATTCAACCGGACAGTTATTATGGCAGAGATTAGTCCAAAGAAGTAAATGAAAATATTCTAAATTTAGCTGATGGAGAATGGTGTAAAAATCACAGAAGACAAGCTAAAAATGACAATCAGACAATGTGTTACTGTTAATATTCATATCATCTTTATCATCTGCAATATGATTTCATATTCATGATTTAGAAAAATTCGTCATCATGCTGCACTGGCTGTGTAGAACAGTGTGCCACTTTCGCTTCAACAACTGTCTAACACTGCATCTTTTAAACGAGACTCAACATTACTGTTTCAGTGAAAGTTTTATCTCTGCTTCAGATTTTTTTTTATTTGGGCATATCTTTCTTTATATGTAGCCTAGGACTGAGACACATGTTCTATGGTCACTGGTCATTTTCGTAAGTGATTAGACATATCTTTTACTGACTAACTGAATACAATGAGGAAGGGGCAGTGTCAACCTGTCGGCATGTTGACTCAACTGCACTGCGCTGCTCAGCCAATTCTTGACGTCAACCTGGGTCCATGTAGCAACAGGCGCCACGGCAGACGGCGATGATGATGGTGGCTTGTACGTATGATTCACCGATTGCTGACGACTTGAACCTGTACATAGCACAGCCCCCTCCTATCAGCACACAATGTAAAACACCTTCTATCATCCTTCACCTGGGACACGACTGAAAATTGCACTTATCTGCAGTGAGTCTTCTAACACCAACCATAATCAAGCAGTACGACAAACAAAAAATCAAGTCCTTGAGACTCGTCCCACTGCACGACAGTTATAACACTCATGCAAAACACAGATTCTTCTGTTCTAAAGCTTCTAGTTCTTGGTATTGTAACATCGTTGATCACATCAACGAAGTTAATCAATGCTGGGCCTAGTTAATACTTAGATCGGTGGGTGAACCATCTCAAAATGTAACCAGCCACACAGGTCAACTCAGCCTAGCCATCCCTCCGTGGCTATGTGCAATGAGTAGGTCCCCTACCAGCAAAAGCTGGGACATAAACAGGCACACCATGCAATGAAAAAAAGGGGAAAAAAGAGGAACAGGCCTGTATCCGTGGTCTCATAGTGTAAACTGGTGTCTGGCTGAGAGCTAAGAAAATGCATCAGCGCCGCTCTGTGGGCCTTATGGTTTGAGAAGGACTTGAAGTTCGTTTTTTAGTACAGACAACAGTGGCTGCCAAAACGCTAAAAAGAATATGACAACGCAAATGAGTTACTGACAATGTAGACAAGATGAGTTTGACGTAGCTGCTGAGGCAAGAGGCTCCACTGACGATGGCAGAAGGCCACGACTTCCAATTTCCTGAATCAACTGATCCAGCTCAGCATCAAACGTCGCCGGTCGACTGAGATCAAAGAAGAGCCTTGTGCCAATGAGAATGCCAAGCCATCCATCAGGCACATAGCCAGGCTCCAGCACCAGTGGGATTATGTCTTTCCTGAGTCTGTACATGTACTCCGCCTCTGAAACCATCACAGATGCAAAGATTATACAACAAGCAAACATAGAATAAATCTAAATCAAATAAATACATCATAAAACATTAACTCATTAGGCCTGTAAAATGAACAAGGCCATAACCAGAATTTATGCCTAGGGTCGAACCTTCCCCTCCTGTGTCCTATCTCCTCTCCCCTTTTTCTCCTTCCCCCTTTCATTTCCTTTCTCCCTCACTTTTCCTCCGTCTTCCCTTTTTCTCCTTAGTCCTTTCCTTCCCCTCCTTTCCACACTCCTTTCTGGCTTACTTCCCCAAATCTAGCTAGTAGGTCTGGGGATCATTGTAAGCCTAAATGCATTTTGACACAACGTTTTTCAGTCACTCACACGTGATGCAATGACTCTGTTGTGGTGATATGTCAAGTAAAAAAATTACCAAATTTTGGCAGTGTTTGAAGTTTTGAACCCATTAACACTCCCCCTGAAATAGGCCTAAGTAAATAAAAATGACCTAAGAAAAATGTGCAATATACCATTTTAATAGATGAAAAAGTATAGTTTTTCCTCATGAAATAAAAAAAGAATGCATGAAACAAACAGCATAAGTTTCACAAAGTTAGCTACCTGTTCTACAGCTTGGACTGTCTTTGTAGCCTTGTGACATGCAGACAAGTACAACGGCTGACCTCTCAACAGCTAGAGCCATTGCCTCCAGTGTTGACCCAGCTAAAGCAATAAATGAACACTAATTATTTATTATATACAATTTTGTACAATTATGTACAATACTAAAACTGCAGAAATCAACGATTAATTAATCAATAATTTGTTAAAATCTGTTTGACTATTTTTCTGACCAATTGAAATTCAATCAAAATTTTGGACTTCTTAACACTAACATCACTAAACGTTAAATGTTTTATAACAATAATGTTTTATCTCACAGTTTTTCCCTTTTGTTTCGGATTTTCACCCATTTTGTTTCTCTTCATAGTTCCGACTTAGTTAATTCTATCTGAAGCTGTGTCATGACACGTGTTCCACTTCTCACATTATAGTTCCATTTTAAATTGTTTGAAATTAACCATATAATCATTAATTTTTGCAGTAGTACTGACTCATGTTATCGACGTCCATCCAGACTTTGTAGCCGGTGTTTTTCAACTTGTCTTTGACATAGATCATGGTCTTCTGTGAACCCCAGTGATAACTGACCATCACGTGTGGAACATCCGAATCTTACAACACAGACATCAGTTCTTGGACCATCACTATCTCTGACGTATTACAGTGATGGCAATTACCAGTACAGCAGTAAATAAAACAACAACAATGCTCATGTTTATTTCAGCATATGTAACTCTAGTAACTAGTTATCTTCATCAGTGTGATTTGAATACTGTGTGTGTATTCTTGTGTCCTTTTACAGCATGTTGCATCCATTTGTAATGAGTTTATTTCTATAACATATTTAAATAAATATGAGCCAAATATTTGGTTCAGACTTTATTTTTTGATTGATGTGCATGAATGATGCAGGTTAGTTACAGTGTGCAAGCGCAGACTTATTTTACAGCTTAAAATTTAGCACTCAGCATTTCTGGGATAAATCTTATAAGCAAACTAAGTTTATACAAAACTCCAAATGCAGTGAGTACCTGCTCTTTTGACTGGTGACTTGCCGGTTGTAGTTTTGATGACCCAAAGAGCACCACGCGCTGCACGACACACACCCTCATCACTGCTCATCAATGTCGCTTCTTGCAGAACTGCAATATGGAAAGATACAATATAAGCTGATTAATCACAAATCAATTAGCAGAACCATATGACACATTACTTTTTATTTATTTTAACCAATGAATACACATTGCATATACTGCCATATAAATTAACATTACAGCTGAACAAGGCACGACCACTAACAGTTGACCATCATCAAGAATATGCAGAAAAACTAGCCAACTGGCATGAATTGGTAACACCACAAATACATATAGATTAATGTCTTAAAGCAGTTGATTGAAACCAGCCAAACAGTTGATACAAAATTTATGTGCAAAACTAAAAATAGCACTAGGAGAAAGCACTGTATATCGCAAATCAAAAAATAAATGATAAAACATTAATACTTTAAATCTCTCAGTCTCCCTGCATTTGCCTCTTTTGTCTCTCTGTGACTCAGTGTGTCATACTCTTACTGGACTGTGTGTCTCTCCTACTGGATGCAAATAGAATGATTTAAATTTGAAAATGTATAACGACTGTACCCTGCAAGCAGTCAGGTGAGTCGAGCATCAGTTGTCTATTGAGTGCATTGAATGACAAGATCCACAGACCAGCTGCAGCCAAACTCCTCTCCTCACAGCTACCATCTCTCAGTAACCGGACGTACAGTTCAATAGCACCGAGGCTTCCAAGCCGGAGCTTATTGCCATCGTTGACCGCCAGGTGGTTGAGACCACACGCAATCTCTGACGCCCAGAACGCATGCAGCTGTGAGAAGTGATTCTCGCTGTCAAGTGCCGTCTGCAGGATGTGTACGATGTAGGCAATGTTCTCGTCGGTGGCATTGATGATGTCATTCTCCTGTTCGTTGACAACGTATGACAGTATCAGATAGGCCTTAGTGCGGACGAGTCCCTGTGCACGTTGAAGATACCGCGGTAGAACGGTGACCGCACCGGCCGATCTGAACACCTGTCGACTGTCGGCACACATGCGCACCATGTTGTGAAGTATGCCGAGGTAGGCTTTGATGAGGTAATGGTGATCTGGGTCGTTAGTCAAATCCGCTTCCACGAGTTGAGGGTCTCCAAGTTCTGCCAGCATGTGATTGGCAACAGCGGCACGGGCAAGGCAATCACATAGCGACACTGACTTGTCGCTGCAGTTCCAGACGATTGACAGCACCAGTTGGAGATTGGTGAAGGCTGTGGCGTCAGCGATGTAGTCGACGGTCGACAGCGACTGCCAGGCACGCAGGTAGACATGAGCGATGCCACAGCGAACGATCCGCTCAACGACGCGACGGTTCAACACGACGTCAGCAGAGTAGCGTGTCTGAGACTGCACGAAGCGCAGATCTGCTGTCGCATTCGCTGAACTGAAGTCATCAAATGTCAGCAGGTTCTACAGTCCACAACATTCACATCATTAACTACACCAAATCCAATCTCAATTTGTGCTTTTTATTACATATCTGACGTTATGTTTGTCTCATTCTGTGCAAATTCTTAAATATGTTAAATACTAAAATTCATTGTACCAGCTGTAATGTGTAATTAGAGTGGACATTATCATTAATACGATCATTTCAGCACAAATTACCTATGTAATTTTTCATTTGGCAGTCTGCACCATCAATTTTTGGCAAGTTCATAAACTATAGCAGCAACAATGCAATGCAAACAAAACTGCCGAGCATAGTTTTTACCTGAATTTTCTCCTGAATCTGCTCGACAATTTCTTCATAGGTCAACTGACCAGTATCATCTGACTTGACATTTGGTGACTCCAAATTGATGCTGTGTGACATCATTCAATTAACCATTGTTTAAACTGTTCCACAAACAATTTGCATATATTATTTAAACACAGTATACCTTTCTAGTTGATTTAATGTTAACGAAAATGTCAAACCCATTAATCATGCTGTGTCTAAAAAGTTTATTAAAGTATCAGTACCTTAGTCTTTGGTATACAAATCTAATATGGGACATACTGCAAGTACAATGCTTATGCGCAGTCACAAAAGAAAGAAAACGTTTATGAGCAAGTTTTCAAGCAACCAAAATAGTTTTAAGAGAAGCAAAAGACTTCAAAGTTATAAATATTTCTTTTAAAAATCACCCTAAGTAACTGTAACATGTAGACAAAAAAATCTAAAAAATAGTTTACGACACAAACTGTCCTATGAGTCAGCATAATTAAAATCACAATCATAATAATCACAGTTACAAAGGCCTATCTACAACAGCTTTTTCGCGTCCTGGCTCTTTCGCCCTCTGGCTCCTTCGCCCCCTGGCTGATTCACCTTCTGGCTTGTTTGCCCCTTGGCTCGTTCACCCCTGACTTGTTCGCCCCCTGGCTGATTCACCCCTCAGCTTGGGCAATTCGCCCCCCATTGAGTAATATATTTCTCTAATGTAAACTAATATATATGTTTTGTTTTTGTTTGCAGAACGATAACAACTACAGTGTATCATCACTTAACTGATTAGTAGGCCGAAATATTTCAATTAACGTTATACGTGACAAAAATGCCTGGCGTAATAAGTGATCACAGCATGAAAATGGAAGTCAATTCATCTCGGGCTCCATAGCAGCAAATTTCTGCATCAATCTCAATTTTGTTTTCTCTGCAAAACGATGATTTTTGCAGCAAATATCTCATTTTTGACGACATAGATACCTAAAATGCTGAAGACCAAACGTCAGTCTTAGCGTAATAACTGCTACTGCGTGTTGACCACTAAACAGTAAGCTACATAATGCAGTTTATCGCCCTTGTAGTAATCGATATCGAATTATCGGTATTCAATGGCGGCGAATCGTCCAAGCTAAGGGGGCGAATCAGCCAGAGGGCGAAACGGCAAAGGGGCGAAAAAAGGGGGCAGCCAGACACGCTCAAAACGGTGCGATCTGCGGAAACTGCACTCACGGTTTAGTAGGCCTATCGCAAATTACAAAACGATCTCTCGTGGCATACGTCGACTCAAAACGTGAACTATTTAACCCATGGAAACAAAATGTACAACGACAACGGAAATGTAAACAAACGTGCTGCTCGCAGAATCGTGACGTCACTGCAGCCAGCTGAGCAGTGAGCAGCAGCAGCAGCCGCAGCACTGCAGAACAGAAGATACTAATAAACGGGAACATTACTTCTATGATCACAGTCACAAACAACCATTTTTTTAGTTTGATAATTAATGAAAATTAATATCCTAAAGCTGTTATTTAGATTTGAGTCTGGCGTCACGGTTGGCGTTGGATTTATTAAGTGCGATTTAGGCACAAGACTGATAAAACGTTCCCGGTTATTAGGGAGCCTGGCAGCGCGACACTAGCGCCAGCTGGCGATTATGATCTCGCACCTGCTTGCTGCTGCAGCAACTGCGACGATAACAATACTCTCAGTCGCAGGTCATTGTACAATGACAGTTGACGATCACCATGGCTACCGGTGCTATCACGTGACCGAGCACTTGTCGTACATGGCGAAATGCGACGTGAGATCACAGAAATGTTACACGAACTGCTGCTGGTGGCGTCCACGATGGCGTACTGCACTGAAGCGAAATACGTCGAAGGCAACCTTAAAACCGATAAGGTAAGGACCGGAAACCGGAACCTCACTACAGGGTGCGGCAAAAAAGTAGCCCCCTAAAGTTTTTTGGCGTTTTCTCAGCAACCGCTTGGCATTTTAATATGAAATTTTACAGGTTCATTTACAGAAACATTCTACACCTAACTGCTAAGTGAAATATGCTTCTGTTAAAAAACGACAAAATTATAGATTTCTGAACATGACCGCCTACCGATTTTTCAGCATTAAAAAATGTTTAAGTAAAAATGCTATTTAATTTTCAAAAACCGGTTACCACGTTACTGCTGTTGACGTCACAGTGACGCTTTGACAAACAGTAATTTATTTTGTTTATAAATTATCACTAAATTGTCGTTCTTTTCAAGCAATCGCCGGCTGCCCACCAGATTCATCTTCCAGCAGGACAGCGCACCGGCACACACAGCGCGCAGCGCAGGAAACTGACTGCGGGCCAACTGTCCAGATTTCATCAGAAAAGACCAATGGCCTCAAAATTCGCCGAATGCAAACTCGGTGGACTATCACGTGTGGTGTGCAATGTTGGAGCTTACCGCAAGCTTAAAACAAAGCCAAAAACAATCGCGGAACTCGAGGAATCGCTTCAGGTTATCTGGAGCAACCTACCACAAGGACCGATCGACAAGACTGTGAAAGACTTCTTAAATTAAACGACTGAAGGCTTGTGTTGGAGCTTGGAACTGTCGGTGGACACTTCGAACATTCACAGTGACAATGGAATTTTGGCATCTGATCATTAGTTAACTGTGTTGTTTGACTTGTTTCAACGATGTTATTGAACTGGTGTTGTA